>Ga0209536_100001025_pt1 | contig 46332 bp, 36 predicted proteins | sample DeeMarSeWOR28_12_FD_187461 | JGI IMG/M metagenome (GOLD analysis project Ga0209536, IMG submission 187461) | Marine sediment microbial communities from White Oak River estuary, North Carolina - WOR-2-8_12 (SPAdes) (version 2) | ecosystem: Environmental > Aquatic > Marine > Intertidal zone >...
TTTACGGATGACGATGTACTCGAACATATTAATGATGTATATGAAACAATCCTGAAGGTGGTTGAGGAGCAGGAGAAAATCCACCCCCCTTCCCCCCGCACACTGTCGCAGAAGCCCCGATGTTAATCGGGGCGTAGGCGCCCAGCGGGGGACATAGTCCCGTTATACTATCAATTTCAAAATTTTACTTTTATTTTCATGTCATAAATTGTGAATGTTTTCATTGAAGAAATAATAACCATAAAGTGTCATTGAAAAATTAGGCATTCTTCTTAACTTAATTCTACTTTTTAAAGCTTGCTAATCATGCAACAACGCCGCCTTGCAGCCATAATGTTTACCGACATTGTCGGTTATACCACCCTGATGGGGAAGGATGAAAAAAAAGCATTCGATACGCTCAAAAAGAACCGCCGGATCCATTGGCGACTCATCAAAAAATACAAAGGAAGATGGTTGAAGGAAATGGGTGATGGCATCCTGGCCAGCTTCCCATCCAACATTGATGCAGTGTTGTGTGCGGTGTCTATTCAGAAGGCAGCCGAGGAAATGGATATTCCTTTACGTATAGGCATTCATCAGGGAGATGTGATTTTTGAAAAAAAAGATGTTCTGGGTGATGGAGTAAATATCGCTTCCAGAATACAGGGTATTGCCGGTACAAACGATATAGTGATTTCCGAAACGGTATTTAATGACATTAAAAATAAAGAAGGACTGGAAATTGATTTCCTGGGAAAACACGCTCTGAGAGGGCTCGAGAGTGAAACAAACATTTACAAAGTAAATTGTAAGGATAGTACTGTATTGGATTTTACGATTGAAACAGGAGAATTGATCAGACCGTTAGGCCCGGGGATAAAAACCATTTTTGCAGGAATAGCCATACTGATTTTATTGGCTTTTTCTTTATATTATTTCCTTCCGAAGATTATCCAGCCACAACCAGAATTAGAAAAATCCATCGCTGTCCTGCCGTTTAAAAGTCTGAGCGATGATCCGGAAAAACAATACCTTGCAGATGGAGTAATGGATGCTATTCTAATTCACCTCTCAAAAATTGAAGATTTACAGGTTAGGTCGAGATCTTCTGTTGAAAAATATCGAAATCCAACCAAGACTGTATCAGAAATTGCGGGTGAAATAAATGCAAACTATATTCTGGAAGGTAGTTTTCAAAAGTATGGTGATACAGCCAGACTAACTGTCCAGTTAATTAATGCTATCAAAGATGATCATGTATGGGCTAATGAATATAGTAGAAATTGGTCTGATATTTTTGCCGTACAAAGTGAAGTGGCTCAAAAGATTGCTAATGAATTGCATGTTAAAATAACAACAGAGGAAAGAGAGATCATAGAGAGGATCCCAACCTCGAGTCTTACTGCTTATGACTATTTTCTCCAGGCAGAATCAGAATTATTAAAATTCACACTCTTCCCTGGGATTCATGCAAACTCGGGGAGAAATGCACTTTCTTTATATAATCAGGTACTTAAATACGATTCTTCATTTGCAAAGGTATATGCAAGACTTGCTGTCCTATATTATTACTTCGATTATGGCATTACATATTTTAAAGATACCTATATGGATTCAATGTTGACCCTTGCAAATATTGCCTTATCCTATGATGACAAATGTCCTGATGCTTACGAAATGAAGGGACAATACTATTTCCTGCGGGGAAACAAAGATAGAGGACTTCAGGAATTTGATAAAGCCATAAATGCTGATCCAAACTTTGCCATGGCATATAAAAGTAAAGGAGCTTATAATCTAAACTCTGATGGGGATGTCATCGTGTCATTTAAAAATCTATATAAAGCGCTTGAACTTGAATATGGACCTATGAAACGCGATATACTCAACTATTTGGCAGATGCGTATAAATCTGTTGAAATTTTTGATCAATCAGACAAATATAGGATAGAAAGATTGAAATTCCTCGAACAGGATTCCATGTGGTATTATCATTATTATTCAAATAGGGAGGAAACATTTAGGAATATCGACAAGGCTATTTTTTGGGAGAAGAAAGCTTTAGATCAATCTCCCTCGAGTTTGACATATACTTTAAGACTTGGGTATTTATATGCATTAAATAAACAATATGATTCAGCGTACACCTGTTACAATACATTTGAAAAGCCACTAAGGAATTGGAGTGCTCGGGCAATCGGAAATAATTGGATATGGTATGGTTTTACTTTATGGTACATGGGAAACCAACAAGATGCTAAGTTCTGGCTAGATAAGGCACTCAGTTATAATATTAAGAGTATAGAGTTAAAAAGAGCAAGGACAATCAATTTTTTTGCTCATTATGAACTTGCAAGGATCTACGCATTGCTTGGGAATACGGAGAAAACCTATTATTATTTAGATCAATATAACACAAAAGTATTTTATCCATATTCAGAGATAATTCAAATTAAAACTGATCCTTTTTTTAACTATATCCGGGGAGAGGAAAGATTTCAGGCAATCACGCGAAACATGGAAGAAAAATACCGGAAAGAACGGGAAAGGGTGAGGATCTGGCTGGAGGAGAAAAATATGCTGTAAAGGTTGTTGATTTGGTGAATCGGTTTTTTGGGTAACTGAGGTTTTCTAAATGAGGGATTTTGCATTGCATACATGTTTACTTTACAAGTGGAGTATAGTGTATAAATTTTTTGTTAAACCAGTTATCGAGATTCCTACTGAAGGACAGTGTAATGATGTATAAAATACGTGTAGATAATTATTATCTTCAAGACTAAACACAAGGATCCACCCTTGTCCTTCAGCAGGCCTGTCTGCCTGTGGCGGGAATCCAGATATATTGTACCAGGATTTCCATTGAAAAACCTAATCATTGTCCTTAACTTATTATTACTTTTTAAGGCTCTTCTATCATGTCAGAACGCCGCCTTGCACCTGTCCTCGAACACAAAGTATAATTTTGTGCTTCGGGAGCGATCATGCCTGCCCGCCGTATCCCGATGAATATCGGGAGAAGGCGGGTGTATGTCCCTGAAATAGGTTGACCGATTTATAACGATCAACTAAAATGAAAGCCAACATCAAACCAATCAGGAAAAAGCGTTTATATTCGGAAGAATTTAAAAGATGCTGGTTAAAGAATTTAAAACCGGAAAGTTCAGTGTTCCACAATTAGAGAAGCTTCACATGCCGCTCGTGCTCGCCTGTCCGGCAGACAAGTTTTCAATGCGAGCGATTAGACCGTTCAATTATTAATTTTCGCACACGTTACAAACGCCCGCGAGCCTGCTGAAGAAATATCTAATATATATCAAAGTACCCCATAATTTTTCCCCCATTTTAGGTCTTGATTTTCAGCTTATATCTGCATTAATTACACTATGATCCTGATTCTAAGGAAATTATTAACCTTACTGCTTTTGATGAGTATATATCCTTCCCTTGCCCAGTACCCAAGGAAGGCGAATGTGGCGATTATTGAATCAGACAGTATACAGGGTACCCACCTTTTCGGGGTATGTACGGATATCCTGGATTCAGAGGGATACTATTTTTTTCAATCGAATAAGGATTCTTTATCCTTAGTGACCAATCCAATCATAATCCACGATTTACCCCTGCTGTTTAAATTGGAAATAAAAGTGGAAGCGTCATTGACAACAATTCGGGGCTATATCATGGATGACAGGAATTTTGCGGATCTTGGTTTGTACGATATACCCAAAAAATGGGAATATGCTGCCTACCGATCATTCAGTGGCAGCATGTGGCGCATCGGTTTCGATGTCCTCGTCGAGATTGTTGAGTTGATTCGGTCAAAGATTAATGGGAAAGTTACCTGGTATCGATGGCAGGATGTTCAATAAGCGATTTTTTTTATAGTTTTTATATCATAACCATTTTAGATAAAATCGAAAATCTCACATCTCACCTCAAACATCACACATCCTGAAAATGTCAGCACTCAATCCTTTGACCTTTCATCAGGCTCAAGATACTCAGGGATGTTTTCCCCGCCAGTTTGTACCTCTAAGTTAATGGGCATTTTCTTCCATCTTCAGTCTTTTGCTTCTGCCGTCAGGCATGCCTTTAGGCACAGCTTCTGTCAGCCGCCGAAGCCTCCGTTAGCGCGCGTTTCCAACGCGAGTGATTTGACCATTCGAGAATTAATTTGCACACGCGTTATAAACGCACACAATCCTGATTCTTATCGGGGTGAAGGGGGTGCTTTGGCCTTCTAGCTACCAGCTTCTGTCTTCGGTCTTCCAGCTTCCGTCTTTCCACTTCTGTCTTCCCACTTCGAGCCTTCTTTAACCGCCGAAGCCTTGGCGAAGGTTGTCAGCTTCCAGCTCCCTAATACACCGGCTCCTTATAACAACTTCTTCCCACCCTGCATAATTTCGGATCAATCGGTCCATTATCCGGCCCTCCGGCGCCCATGGCTTTGACACACCAGTAGATCGTATTGGGATCATCGGTTACCCGCCAGGGCTGGTCACCACCTTCCAGGGTTCCAAATGGATTTTTGCCCTTCAGATATCTGCAGAGTTGTATAGCTTCAGTTTTCTGGTTTTTCATCGTTAAACAGTTTTTAGGATGGCTCTCTTAACAATCGCTTTAAAGAGTGGTACTTTATAAGCATTTTTAGCCAGAGGAGTGGCGTCTTTCATTGCAATTTCCCCTGCATTAACAGCACTACCTTCATTGATCTCTTTTCCTGATAATGAATCAGCAGCAGCTTTGGTTTTTATCGGGATAGGAGCCGCGGCGCCTAGTGCAATTTCAGCATTCCTGCACCTGTTACCCATTATTTCAACTACCACAGCAACATCAGCCATGGCCCAATCATGTGATTCCCTGGCCCCCTGTTTGATGTAATAACTTCTGGTATTTTCATTTACTGCCGGGACGATCACAGCGGTGATCATTTCATTGGCATTCAGAATATTTTCTGTTCGGCTGTCATCGCCGGGATGCACAAAAAAGTCTTCTATAATTACCGTTCTCTTTTTACCTTCTGAGGAAATGATCTCAACTTGGGTATTAAATGCAAGCAGGGCCGTAGCTACCGATGACGAATGTACACTCGCACATGGTTGATTATTAATAATAGCGTGGAACTCATTCTCTCCCTCCTGTGCAAAGCAGGTTCCGGATCCTTTGCGGTAACATTGATGATCAATGGACCTGAAATACCAGCATCTTGTGCGTTGTGCAAGATTGCCACCTAGCGTTGCAGAATTACGTATTTGAGGAGTACCAGCTTGAGCCACAGCCTGATATAAAGCAAGATACTGGTCTTTGATCAGCTTGTTTGATTCCATCTCTCCAAGTGTCACATTGGCTCCGATCCTTAATCCGGATTTCTGATCATATTCAATTTTATTCAGGCCAGGTATATTTTTTATATTGATAATGGTGCCTGGATTTACCAGACCTTCTTTCATTAGGTCGAGGAGATCAATTCCACCTGCCTTGAAAATGGCCGAAGATTTATAACTGTTTTTTGCCAGTATATCTGAAACGGTGGCATTCACCTTGCCCAGTGCATCTTCGATTGATTTTGGTTCATACCAACTGAATTTATTCATGGGTAATCTCTTTATATTTTATTCAATGCTTTTAATACTTTATCAGGCGTAATAGGGATTTCATAAATCCTTACCCCGATGGCGTTATACACTGCGTTAGCCACAGCCACCGCAGTTGCAATATTGGCTGGTTCACCAATACCATAGGCATCAGTTGATGATCTTCCGCCATAATCCTCCACGATGATGGATTCTATTTCAGGAATTTCCATTGCATAAGGTAGCTTATACTGATCCAGGTTGGCATTCATCATATGACCGGTTTCTCTATCCATTGACCTGTACTCATACAAAGCATACGCTATACCTTGAATGACACCACCATTGATCTGGCTCCGGACATGAGCGGTATTGATTGGCCGCCCACAACTATGAGCTGCGACAATCTTGTCTACTTTCACAAAGCCTGTTTCGGTATCCACAGTTACTTCAACAAACTGAACGGAGCCCAGGTCGCCATAACACAAACCCCAGGGCTGCTGGAATCCTCCATAGTCGTCAGACCGGCTGGCAGAAGCATATATCGCTCCTGTTCGCATTCCTTTCAATGCATCCATGAACGTCATATTTTTAGAAGTATCCTCAACGTGGAAAATTTGACCGTCCTCGGCTTTTAATTTCGAGGCATCAGTATTCCATATCCTGGCTACCTGTTCAAAGAGTTCCATTTTTGCCTTATAAGCTGCGTTTCTGGCAGCAGGCGTGATTGATCCGGTAACTTTACTGCCTCCTGATGAGGGCCCGTCCGGGAATACCGTATCACCAATTCTGACTGTTACTTCTTCAGGTGTGATGCCCAGTTCTTCAGCAACCACCTGAGCCAGGATAGTTTTTGTTCCAGTACCAATATCCTGGACGCCTGATCTGACTTCTACAGCTCCGTCCCTTAAAATTCGTACTTCAGCCGTTGAATCCAGTTCAACGAACCTGGGCCACGTGGATTGAGCTACACCCAATCCTTTTTTAACGGGACCTGTATCCGATCCAGCTGGCTTTCTCCTGGACCAGCCGAATTTTTCAGCTCCCCTTTGTCGTTCTACTTTCCTCACTTCACTATTATCAATAATATCCCGTAAAGCGATTGGGTCCATGTTCAGCTTTTCAGACAATTCATCAATGGCCTGCTCTACCCCATAGGCTCCCTGTACATTTCCGGGTGCCCGCCAGGCGGCTCCAGGACCGGCATGAGTAAAGACATCGTATTGTTCTGTTGCAAAATTAGGACACTCATAAAGTACCTGGGCAACCCGTCCTACCCCGGCTCCCAGTGCCACACCCGCTGTACCATGCGACCTCTGCTGAATAGCTGTTAATTTGCCATTCTTTTTTGCACCTATCTTGAGATACTGAATAGAATTAGGGCGATTTCCCTGAGATATATGTTCTTCCTTTCGGTCCAGCATAAGCCATACTGGCCTGCCTGTCTTTTTTGAAAGAATACCAGCCATCGGGCCAAAATTACCCGCACTATGCTTGGCACCAAACCCACCTCCCATGTATTCACAAATCACCCTTACCTTGCTCCTGGGAAGGTCAAAGTAGTCTGCCATTTCATTACGTACAGCCTTTGTATTTTGGGTTGACGTATATACTAACATGCCCTCCGGCTTCCAGTCAACAACGACTCCATGAGTTTCCAGAGGTACATGCGTATGTACCTGTGTACGATATGTTTGTTCGACAATTACATCTGCCTCTGCAAAACCTTTCTCAAGGTCTCCACGGGGTCCACCCCAGAAACTGCTGGTGGAAGGTCCTCTAATATTTCCCTGTGCCTGGTTATCTTCATGGGTAACTCCTACATCTCCAGCATCGGCCTTTTGTTCAACCGGTGCACTGAAAACGAGCGGTGCTTCAGGCTTCATAGCTTCTTCTACATCGACCACAAAAGGTTGGAATTCGTATTCTATCCGAATTATCCTCGCTGCTTCCTCAGCAATAACCAGACTCTCAGCAGCAACACCCGCAATAGGCTGCCCGACAAATTTTATTTCAGGATAGTTATTTTCTGATTCATTTCCTTTTTCCTGCGCTCCCGTGGCTATATTCTGAATGACGTGAATCGCATAGACTCCCGGATATTTTACAGCAGCAGATATATCAATCGATTTGATCCTGGCCGCTGGAACAGTGGATCGTAAAAATTTTGCATACAACATACCAGGAAGCTGAATATCCGCGGTGTATTTGGCTTTCCCGGTAACTTTAGCTTCGGCATCATATCTTTTTACAGGTTTGCCAACATGCTTTAATTGATCATTTACGGGCCAGGCATCCGGTTCATTATCCGGTATTTCACGTTCTACTTCCGATAAGTTATGATTGGGTATTCCAAATGGAAATTTTTGTTTTTTTGTATTCATCATTCAGTTTTTTACATTTTTTTCGCTGCATCAAGAACGGCCATGAAAACATGGGGTTGCGTACCACAACGGCAGAGGTTACCTCTTATCGCATCCTTCACATCGTCAATTGATGGATTTTTGTTTGTATCCAGTAAATGTACGGATGACATAATCATCCCTGGTGTACAGAAACCACACTGGGTGGCATCATGATCAATAAATGACTGTTGAACCGGATGTAATTCTCCATTTTGACTAATTCCTTCAATGGTTGTAACGTTCCGATTACCCACATCCATGGCAAGGGTCATACAGGAATTAACCGGTTTGCCATCAAGCCAGACTGTACAGGCTGAGCAGGATCCACGGTCACATACGATCTTAGTTCCCGTAAGTTCAAGATGGTCTCTTAATACCTGTGCCAGGGTAGCACGGGGTTCTATCTGAACAGTCTGGGTACGACCGTTAATCTTCAATTTAATAAGAATCGCATCAGGTCCCAAAGGTGTATCTTCCTTCACTTCAGCTTCTGCATTGCTCAACAGGCCGGTTTGTAACATGACCGTTCCTGCAGTCGTGATACCTGCACCTTTAAGAAATCCACGCCTGCTTATTCCCTTTTTATCCGGCTGAATATCTACAGGAGAAACAGTTGAATTTTTAAATTTCTTCTTTTCTTTCATGTTTTAAAAGATGTTTAACTGAATAACTATATGCATTCTTGAATAGAAAGATTCACAAAAGATTGCAGAATCTTTTTAAGGATAACCTTAAAATTAAATAATATTATTCAGAGATAAAAAAGTCGGCATAATTAATTTAAGTAGTCATGATTTTTATTTAAAAAAAGTATACAAAATATATGTTAATGCATAATTATCATATTTATTTCAAAATATGTGTAACAAAAAATTTCAATTTGACAAAATGTAAGATTCAATTTATCGAATGAAACTATCTAAATGTTATTTAAATCAGGTGCACTTAACAGAAAGAAATATTATTCTACTTAAGTATTTTTTAGTAATTTTTAAATAAAAATCATGATTAGTTAAAATATTATTCCGAAATTATATTATCATAATTTATTGTACATAAATCCTCAAATATTACTTCAAAAACACTAAATCAATTTTTGATAATGGAGAAACATAACAGAAGAAAATTTTTAATAAAAGGATTACTTGGTGTAGCTGGTACATCCATCTTCTCCAGTTCGTTTGGTGAAAGGACTCAAGGAGCAGAGGGAAAAAGTGAAGGTAAATTTATTTATAGGACATTGGGAAAAACAGGTATCAGACTACCTATCGTGAGCATGGGAACAGGAGATACCAATAATCCTAATCTGGTTCGTGCAGCACTTGATGAAGGCATCGTCTTACTTGCAACATCCCGGTATTACGGGGAAGGGAATAATGAAAGGATGGTTGGAGAAGTAGTGAAAGGGAGATCACGGGAAAACTACCTGATCATGACCAGTGTTTCGCCCAATGCCATCGATCATCAGGCAGGAATATTTAAACCGGAAACTGATGCTAATCGATTCATTCAGGATTTTGAAAAAAGCCTGAAAGCCCTTGATGTTGATGCAATTGATATTTTTTTACTCCCATTTACGGCTAAAAGGGAATCCGTATTTTTTGAACCGCTGTTACTTGCGATGGAAAAGATAAAAAAGCAGGGTAAGGCAAGATATATTGGAGTAGCAACCCATGCATATGAACATGAAGCTATCCGGGCGGCTGCGGATGTGAAAATTTATGATGTAGTTTTAACTGCATATAATTTCAGAAAAAATAATCTTAATGAAATGCATGAATCCATTGATTATGCCTCTGACCAGGGACTTGGCATTATCGCGATGAAAACAATGGCTGGAGGGTATTGGGATAGGGATAAAAAGGAAGATATTAATGGCAGGGCTGCTTTAAAATGGGCATTACAAAATAAAAATATTCATACAGCCATTCCTGGTTTAACAACATTTGATCAGTTGCAGGACGATATTTCTATCATGGAAGAACTTGATCTTACTGAAAAGGAAAAAACAGATCTCAGACTTGGTGCACTGTATTTACCTGGTGGACTTTATTGTCAACAATGTGGCCAATGTATACCCCAATGTAAATATAGGATTGATATTCCCACGCTAATGCGGAGTTACATGTACGCCTATGGCTATGGGAACATGTCACATGCAAAGGAGACCTTGTCAATGGCCAATCTGAAAGATATTAATTGTCGTAATTGTACTGACTGTTCTGTGCGATGTGAAATGAAATTTAATGTAAAGGAAAAAATACTTGACATAACACGACTTCAAACTGTGCCTGATGAATTCTTGCTGTCATAAAATATTATAAAAATGCAAGTATCAAAAAGCACTGCGTTAATATAAATTACAAGTTATATTTCACAAAATTCATATTTAATGCAAATTCCATTGTGAATTCATCCATATTTGATAATTCTAAATATTGAGATTTTTTTAAAATCTTGTCGATTTTTTTTTCGAAGTTTTCGGATTTTAAATATTGAAGTGCCCCTATTCCTGCACTGTTACCAATCGGATTAATTTTATTTCTTAACTCATAAGGTAACAAACCAATTTGAATGGCTGATATTATATTGATATAATTTCCAAAGCCGCCTGCTAAAAATAAAGTTTCTATATTTTCATAAGACAATCCAGCCATATTAATCAATATTTTAATACCAGAATAGATAGCAGATTTGGCTAATTGAATTTCACGAATATCTTGCTGGCTTACCTGTATGCTGTTCTTTTGATGAATAACAAACGTGTCTTTAAGCAGGCCTGTTTCATCTAATAAATCGTTCGCTAATAAATATGCCACTATATCAACTATACCGGAACCACAAATACCCCTTGGAGCAGTATTACCAATTACCTGATAGTTCTTTTGATCGGTGAAACTGGAGATAGCGCCATATACGGCACCCATTCCACATGATAAACTGGCACCTTCAAATGCTGGTCCGGCTGCAGTAGAACAGGTAAAGGTTTCTTTACCCTTGATGAGTGCTATTTCACCGTTGGTGCCTATGTCAAGGAATAAATAATTTTCATATAAGGATTTTATGGCAGCCATTCCGGCCACAATATCAGCACCTACGTATGCAGATATACAAGGCAATGTAATAACCTCGGCATTTTCATTAATATTTAATCCAGTGGTAGTACCTTTTTCGATTTGCCTATCGGTAAATATTGGTGTAAAAGGAGCCAGGGCGATGGATACAGGATCTTTCTCCAGCAGGATATGCAACATGGTCGTATTACCAGCAATAACTATTTTTTCAAAATTTTCAGAATTAATATTTTCTTTAATCTTAAATACATCAAGCTTTTCATTGATCGTCCGGATAATAGTCTGTTGCAGCTTGGCCAAACCATTTTTTTGTTCCTGGCAATAGTTTATTCTGGATATAACATCAGCACCGTACAAATTTTGGGGATTTAAAAAGGATTCTATTTTCTCGATCTGACCCGATATCAGATTTAAAAAGTATAAAACTACAGTTGTAGTGCCAAGATCAACAGCTACGCCATATGGCCTTGCACTGGAGTGCTTTATAAAATTGCTTTTAAATGGGAGATCTTCCAGAAATTCTGTTTGGCTTACTAGAATATTTACTTCATTTTTTCCAGGCAGGATTACTTCAATATTATCTTGAGGATAATATTTGCACGACATTGCGTTGCCTTCGTCGGGAATAGTCACCCTGCATTTTCCACATGTCCCTTTTCCTCCACATGGGGCATAAATACTATACCCGTATTCCCGTAAAATATCTAATAATGACTGACCAATGGCTGTTTCTACAATTTCAATATGTTCTGAGCTAAATATTTTAATTTTAATCATGAACATAAGATATATTGGGATGTATACGTTTCCACTGGGATGGGTTATTTAATTTCCAGCATCTTAACGCAAACAGGTTCAGGAACACTCACTTTAACGCCGGTTGCAGCTAATTTTCCACTGGACAGATCTCTTTTGAAAACCACTACATTATTCGTCCTCCGGTTGGCTACAAAGAGAAAATCGCCCCTGGGATCGATCAGGAAATTCCTCGGCCAGTTGCCATACACCGATTCGATATCAACCAGTGATAGCTGTCCGTTTTTCTGGTCTATTTCAAAGATGGCCAGGCTGTTATGTCCCCGGTTGGAGGCATATAGATATTTCCCTGAAGGATCGATATGAATATCTGCACAAAAATTGGTTTCGTTATAGCTCTCGGGAAGGGTGGATATTGTCTGAATCGCACTTAATGCCCCATTTTTCGGATTAATATCAAAAACGGCCACCTGGTGTCCCATCTCCTCCAAAAGGTAGAGGAATTTCTGATCTTCCGAAATCGTGATGTGCCGGGGTCCTGAACCGGGATCGGCGATCCCATCGGAACCAGGGACCGGATCCATGCTTTTCTCTTTATAATTTATCCTGTAGGTTTTGATCCTGTCGGTGCCTAGATCGGCCGCGTAAAGGTAATCATCCCTGGGACTGACCACCGCACAATGTGCATGTGGTCCCTGTTGTCTTTCTCCACCGATGCTGGAACCGGTATGCTGGATTACCTTTGAGGCAGGTGCCAATGATCCATCTTCCTCGATCGGATAGACGGCTATGCTTCCAGTTCCATAATTGGCAATAAAGAGGATTCTGCCTTGAGAATCGAGAGACATATGACATGGAGCGTTACCAAAAGAAGGACGATCATTGATGTGGGTCAGTCTGCCGGTTGACGGATCGATGGAATAGGAACTAACAGATCCCCAGGATTCCTCCTCATTCACGGAATTCCGGTTGACTGAATATAAAAACCTCCCATTTGGGTGTATTTCAATATAGGATGGACTTTCCATACCACCCAAGGTCTGAACCAGTGACAAGGTCCCTTTCGCCCGTGCAAATTCATATACATAAATTCCCTTTTCCACATCTCCAGAAAAAGTACCTACATAAATAAATTCTCCTGATTGGGCTTCTGATAATTGATAAATGAACACCAGGCTTATTATGAAATAGATAAATCTTTTTAGCATTTTGGTTATAATTAAGATTTCATGGATTATTCTGGCTGTAAGTTAATGGTTTATCCAGGAAAGTTTAAAAATGAAGATACAAAAATCATAATCAAAGTAACAATTCTTTAGACTGTGTATATATTGTACCCAGTAAGTAAAATAGTTAACATTTCTGAAGTTTTTATATAGCCATTTTGTGAAAATTTTTAATGCTTAGATTTTCTTTTTTATTATGCGGGTATGTGGGATGCGAGTATTTAGTACATTAGCAATGTTGACATATCGATTAATGATATGTAATTTCTTGCCTAATAAGGCTGAATTTATAAAAAGTATTTCAGTTATATAGAAAGAATTTAGTTTATTATCAAAATTGGACTAAATATGAAATTAAACTTAAGTTATTGTTTGATTTTAACCATTTCAATCATAATAAACAAACCGCAAATTGTTCTAAGTCAACCTGATAAAAATTTGGTTAACATTCCTGCTGAACAAATTATTGATAAAATCAGGGGAGGTATGCTGGGGCAGATAATTGGAAATTTAAATGGACTACCCCATGAAATGGTATATATTAACGAACCAGGTAACGTTAAAAATTTTGTCCCCTCCTTAAAGAATGGTGCCTGGACTGATGATGATACAGACTTTGAATGGGTATATATAACTGAAATGCAAAAGCACCGAAATGCCTTTCTACCATCTGATACCATTTTTAGGCTCTGGAAAGAAAGGATCAATCGCCGGATCTGGTGTTCAAACCGGTTTGCCCGACACCTGATGGATCTGGGAATAAAACCACCATATACAGGATATATTACGCTCAATCCCTGGGCGGAATTCAATATTTCGGGTCAGTTTTTATGTGAAACTTTCGGACTTATCGCTCCTATCATGCCGCAGACGGCTGCCAGGATCGCTTTAAACTATACGAGAGTAACCATTGACCAGGAACCTGCTCAAACCACCCAGTTCTTTACATCAATGATTGCAACTGCCTTCCAAGAATCAGATATTGAGACTATATTAAAAGCAGGTATCGCCGCCCTCGATCCTGAAAGTGAAATATTAAAGATTGTTGGTGATATCAGGCAATGGTATGATATGTATCCCAATGACTGGAAAGAAACCCGTCGGTTACTCAAAGAAAAGTACACCCTTGAAAACGGGGGTATCAGAGATAAGAATGGGTTCCGGCTTAACACAGGAGCTATTATAGCAGCATTGCTATATGGGAATGGTGATTTTCAGGAAACATTAAAAATGAGTTTCAATTTTGGCTGGGATGCGGATTGCAATGCGGCAACCGCAGGTACCATAATAGGAGTTATAAAAGGATACAGGTGGATGCTTAGCCAGGGCTGGGATATTGTTGACCGTTACCGTAATGTAACACGCGACCACATGCCCATGGATGAAACCATTACGAGCTATTGCGACAGGCTAGTAGATGTGTTTGAGATACAAAATGAAAAAAACGGGGGTAAGAAAGCCGTGATTAATAATACGGTGGTTTACCAGATAAATGCAGAAATATCTTCTCCGGTAACTTTTAATTCTTCCCTGACAGACCAGAAAAAATCCCTGTTACAGGAATTGAAACCAACTATCATAAGCAATATTCAAACCGGATCGAGGAAAGAAAAAGCAAAATCAGCCTACCTGGCGGTTGTACTGGATTTGAGCAATGAACTGTCTGAGAAATTTCCGGTTGAATGGAAGGAGGCAACACTTGAATTAAGCGGATACTTTAAAATAATGAAAAACATTTTTAACGGAGCATCTTTTAAAGGTATGGATGATATGAAAGAAAAATTTATTACAGCAGGTTTCAAACCACCCAGAAGAATTTTTACAGACGATGAAATATATGGTGATGAATATTGGAAGGTACCGGATGAATTATATGAATAAAAACAAAGTACCTTATTAGCGTTATATATATCCTTTTCCTGAGCATATTTTCGACATGAAATAAAAAAGTGATCAGAACCTGGACCTGGCTTTCTCAACAATATCGATCGAATCTTCCTACACCCGCCTGCCAGCCATCGTACGGGCCTTTGAAGTGGCAGGCAGGGAGGGACTTACCGCCTCATCGGCGGCATAAACCACTCGTCCCAGGGTGGATTTATGGTAACAGGATATTTCATAAAGCATAAAAATAGCTACCATCAGGTAGCTTTTATCGTCATACACCCGCCTGCCTACCATTGCACGGGCCTTTGAAGTGGCAGGCAGGGAGGGACTTACCGCCTCATCGGCGGCATAAACTTCTCGTCCCACCGTGGATTTATGGTAACAGGATATTTCATAAAGCATAAAAATAGCTACCATCAGGTAGCTTTTATCTTCGTACACCCGGAGGGACTCGAACCCCCAACCCTCTGATCCGAAGTCAGATATTCTATCCAATTGAACTACGGGTGCAAAAACATTTGGTGATGTAGTGATGTAGCAATTAATGTTTCAAATCCACATCACCACATCACCTTATCACCACATCTAACTGAGCGCTTCCTTCACCTTAATCGCTGCGTCTTTCAATAATACCGCTGAGGTAACTTTTAATCCCGATTCATCAATGATCCTTGCGCCTTCTTCCGCATTGGTTCCCTGAAGCCTGACGATAATCGGTATATTTATCTCACCAATATTTTTATAGGCCTGAACGACTCCCTGCGCGACCCGGTCACATCTTACAATCCCACCAAATATATTGATAAGGATAGCTTTTACATTAGGATCCTTTAAAATGATCCGGAAGCCAGCTTCCACCGTTTCAGAATTGGCAGTTCCCCCAACATCAAGAAAATTAGCTGGCTCACCTCCGGATAATTTGATCATATCCATTGTGGCCATTGCCAAACCTGCTCCATTTACCATACAACCTACATTACCATCGAGTTTGATATAATTTAATCCAACTTCTCCAGCTTCTACTTCCAGTGGATCCTCCTCAGATTTGTCACGTAACTCTTTTACATCCAGGTGGCGGAACAAAGCATTGTCATCGATATTTACCTTTGCATCAACAGCCACTATCCTGTCATCAGAGGTTTTTAACACAGGATTAATTTCAAACTGAGATGAATCGGTAGCTACATAGGCATTGTATAGTGAATGTATAAACTTCACCATTTCCTTAAAAGCTTTTCCTTGAAGGCCAAGTGCAAAAGCAATCTTGCGAGCCTGGAATGCCTGAAGACCTGCTGTTGGATCGATCCATTCCTTGATGATTTTTTCAGGATTCTTGGCTGCAACTTCTTCTATATCAACACCTCCTTCAGAAGAAGCCATAATCACATCCATATCTTTTGATCTGTCAAGTAGAATACTCAAATAAAATTCTTTAGGTTCTGACGGCCCCGGGTAAAATACATCCTGAGCGATCAATACTTTACCTACTTTTTTACCTTCAGGACCAGTCTGATGAGTGATAAGTGTTCCTCCTAAAATTCCTTTCACCTTTTCAGGAACTTCATCAACAGATTTTGCCAATACTACGCCTTTAGAACCGGTTTCTTTTACTTTTCCCTTTCCACGCCCACCTGCATGGATCTGTGCTTTGATCACATACCATTTAGTTCCAGTCTCCTCCTGCAGTTTTTTTGAAGCTTGTATGGCACTGGCAGGTGAGTCAACACAAATTCCTTCCTGAATTGAAACGCCGAATTTTTTTAATATTTCTTTAGCCTGATATTCGTGAATGTTCATGTAATATTAATTTTTTTCGAAACTATAGGAATTCCTGATTTAAATCAAGAATATATGGATCAATGCAAAACTAATCCTCAAAAACAATATTAAATAATGAATCATGGATAAAACCCCCGTCCCGATGAAAGTTGTCAGTTTAAATACGAACTTTTGTTCGGTATGGCCCTCCTTGCTCCTCCATCCGCGTCACTTAGTCCTTCGCCATATGTCTACGCCGAAGTTGGCAACGACGTAGGAACAAGGCCTCGGTCTGAGACTCCCCGGCCGTGCCTAAAGACATTGCCGACTACACACAGTACCGTCGGCTAACCTTTCGCCATCGCTGTATCAAACCTCAGTCAGTTGGCACATGGTGGCCGATGGAAAGTGCAGAAGGACGAAAATTTCTATTAAAATTTTCGGGTTAAATTAAGTATGTTTGCAACGCTAATAATCTTTAATAGAATGCTTAAAGCCAGGGGGATTACTAAATCATATGGTTCGTTAAAAGTACTGAAAGGGATTGACCTTGAGGTTAGGGAGGGTGAAATCGTATCTATCGTCGGAGCATCAGGTGCTGGTAAAAGTACACTTCTTCATATTTTAGGTACCCTGGATAGACCTGATGATGGTGACCTTTTGTTAAGGGATGAAAATTTACTTCATTTAAATCCAAAGCAGATTTCAAAATTCAGAAATAGTCAGGTAGGATTTATTTTTCAGTTCCATAATTTATTGCCGGAATTTTCAGCCCTGGAGAATGTTTGCATTCCCGGATTTATTTCAAAAAAACCGGAATTAAAAGTAGAGGAAGAGGGGAGGAGGTTATTAACTTTATTAGGAATACTTGATAGATCTGATCATAAACCCTCTCAACTTTCCGGAGGTGAACAACAAAGGACTGCTGTTGCAAGGGCTTTAATTAACAAACCGGCAATCGTTTTTGCAGATGAACCAAGTGGTAATCTGGATTCGAAAAATGCTGATGAATTACACAATCTTTTTTTTAAGCTTAGAGATGAATTAAATCAAACATTTGTCATTGTTACACATAATGAAGAGCTGGCATCCATGGCAGATCGCACTTTGGAAATCAGAGATGGTTTAATAGTCAATATAATCAAAGATTAAAAACTGTGATACATATTAAACTCCTGAAATCAGATTTTCCAATCCTTTGGATTAAAAAAAATCATTTGAGTCTTTCCGGTTTTTTTCTTGAGCGATTTAATAAAGAGATTATAAGACATAATACTGACAAAAGGATCAATAATGCTCATAGCGCTAAATTCAATTACGCATGATCTATTGGTCCCGGGGAGTTTTTCATATGTTACTGGCAGTATTTTTCTTTTCTGTCATGAATGTTTTTGTAAAACTTCTCCCTCACATTCCTGCTGTTGAAATTGTGTTCTTCAGATCCGTGGTATCATTAATTATTAGCATTTCCTTTTTAAAAATGTATAAGATAAATATCTGGGGTAAAAATCACAGGTATCTGATCTTAAGAGGAGCCTCAGGAATGATAGCGCTGGTTTTATATTTCAAACTTATGCAGTCCATTCCCCTGGCAAGTGCCGTGACTATTCTTTTCCTGTCACCTATATTCACAAATATTTTAGGAACCTTTATCGTGAGGGAGCGCGTTTTCCCCATGCAATGGGCATTTTATCTTTTATCATTCATTGGCATTTTATTGATAAAGGGATTTGATCAGCGCATTGAACCGGTTCACCTGGCGATTGGTATCGGGGCATCCATTTTTTCCGGATTAGCTTATAATTTTATAAGAAAGATCAAAACAGCTGAACATCCACTCGTAATCATTTTTTATTTTCCACTGGTTACCATGCCCTTTACTGGCATTGCTTCTTCCCTAAATTGGGTTGCTCCATCAGGATGGGACTGGGCGATTTTGTTGGGAGTGGGAATACTTACCCAGGTGGCACAATATTTTATGACCCGCTCCTATCAATCAGAAGAATTATCCAAGGTGGCGAATCTACGGTACATAAGTATTGTTTTTGCCTGGTCATTCGGTTTTTTTATTTTTAATGAGACCTATACTGTTTATGCATATTTAGGTATGTTTTTAGCGGTTTTTGGAGTTATGCTTAACCTCTGGTACAGAAAAAAACTGATCGTTAAAGAATCATTATCAAATTGAAATTAGCGGCTTTAATATGTGATCCAAAACAGTTAATTTTGTTATAGATTAAAGGATTGCTATATGTCAGGACATAGTAAATGGTCAACCATTAAAAGAAAAAAAGGGGCTAATGATGCTAAAAGAGGTAAAATTTTTACCAAACTAATAAAAGAGATCGCCATTGCAGTTAAAGAAGGGGGAGGTCCGGAACTGGATGCAAATCCAAGATTAAGATTGGCTGTACAGAATGCAAAGGGCTCGAATATGCCTAAGGAAAATATTGAAAGGGCTATTAAAAAAGCTTCAGGATCCGATGCCGAATCATATGAAGAATTAACTTATGAGGGTTACGCGCCCCACGGTGTTGCCGTGTTTGTAGAATGTATGACGGATAATCTCAATCGAACAGTTGCTGCAGTAAGATCTGCATTTAATAAATACGGTGGTTCTCTTGGCACCAATGGATCACTTGAATTCATTTTCGACCGCAAAGGAATATTTACCTTTAAATTGCCCGGTAATAAAAATGAAGATGAATTGATATTGGAAATTATTGATGCAGGCGCAGAGGATGTTGAAATTGATGATGGATATGTTACCGTAACAACTGAAATGGAAGATTTTGGCAGTGTAAATAAAAAACTGGAGGAGTTAGATATTGAGACTGAAACTGCTGAACTACAAAGGATACCCAATTCACTTGTCGACCTCGACGATGAAATCTTTACCAGAGTGATGAAATTTATCGAAGCATTGGAAGACAATGACGATGTACAAAAAGTGTATCATAACATTGATGTGAAGGAATCTCAATTTGAATTAATAAACTGATTTCATAATAAAATATATTGAGTATATTTAAAGGGTTCCATCATGGAACCTTTTTTTATTATCATATGAAACTGACCAAAGACCTTTACCAACAGTCATTGGCATTGCTGACTGATTTTTATCAGCTGACTATGGCATATGGATACTGGAAAAACGGATTGGCTGAAAGAGAAAGCGTATTCAATCTTTTTTTTCGTTCAAATCCATTTGAAGGAGGTTATGCAGTTACATGTGGTCTTGAATATGTTATTGATTACCTCGAAAATTTTTCTTTTGATCAAAGTGATATTAACTACCTAGCCACCATTAAATCCAATACAGGTGGACCTTTATTTGAATCGTCATTTCTTGAATACTTATCTGAATTATCATTCAGTTGTGATCTGGATGCCATGTCTGAAGGCACCATTGCATTTCCTCATGAACCCATTTTAAGGATCAAAGGGCCCATCATTCAATGTCAATTATTGGAAACACCATTACTGAACATGGTTAATTTCCAGACATTAATTGCAACCAAATCATCCAGGATCAATTTATCTGCTAATGGTGAACCTGTATTAGAATTCGGACTCCGGAGAGCACAGGGAATCGATGGGGGTATTGCCGCCAGTCGAGCCTCCTTTATTGGTGGATGTGCCTCTACTTCAAATGTGTTAGCAGCCAAATTATTCGATATTCCTGTTGCAGGAACACATGCTCATAGCTGGATTATGACGTTTGATTCCGAAATCGAGGCTTTCAAGGCATATGCGAAAGCCTTACCTGATAATTGTATTTTTCTTGTAGATACATATGATTCGATCCAGGGCATAAAAAATGCCATTGAAGTAGGATCTCTTCTTCGCAACAACGATAAAAAAATGGTAGGTATCAGGATTGATTCAGGGGATCTGGCATATATTAGTCAACAAGCCAGGAAAATGTTAAATGAAGCGGGATTCGAAGAAACAACCATTGTTGCAAGTAATAATCTGGATGAAAATCTGGTCCAGAGCCTGAAAAACCAGGATGCGAAAATCACTACCTGGGGAATAGGCACCAAACTGGCCACGGCCTATGATCAACCGGCCCTCGGAGGTGTTTATAAAATGTCAGCCATTAGGGATACTTTCGGGGAGTGGGATTATAAAATAAAACTTTCTGAGCAGAATATCAAGATCAATAATCCAGGTATCCAACAGGTACGGAGATATTATAATTCAAATAAGATGGTAGCCGACATGATATATGATGTTAATTATGGAATAGGAGATAATAATACCATTTACCATCCCACTGATTATACTAAGAAAAAAATACTTGATGAGAAAAATCTTCAATCTGAGGACCTGCTGGTTCCAATATTTAGAAAGGGAGAGAAAATATATATTGGGCCTGGCATTCGGGAAATTAAGCAAAAAGTACAACGGGAATTGAATTTTTTACATGCAGGTATTAAACGATTTCAAAATCCACATTCCTACCCGGTTGGATTAGAGCAGAAGTTACATGAAAAAAAAATGGAAATGATATTTAATTTAAGACATTACGAATAGAAATTCAGATATGGGATTCACTTATAATTTTCCAAGACCAGCGGTGACAACGGATACCATGGTATTCAGGGAGGGCAATCATTGTATTGAAATTTTATTGATCAAAAGAAAAAAAGATCCATATAAGGATTACTGGGCTTTACCTGGTGGATTTCTTGAAATAGAAGAAACACCGGAAGATGGTGCCAGAAGAGAATTGAAAGAAGAAACAGGTCTGGATATCGATGTTTTAAAGGAAGCAGGGACTTTCGGGGATATTGATAGGGATCCACGGGGACGAACCATCACTATCGCATTTTATACTTTTATAAACCATCGGAATAGAAAAATTGCCGCAAAGACAGATGCAGCAGAAGTAAAGTGGTTTTCCATTAAAGAGTTACCGGAAATGGCTTTTGACCATAAAGAGATCTTAAAGGAGGGAATTTTAAAACTTAAAAGTCATATTATGCTGGCCAAACTTGACATTATCCATTTTTTTGATCTGGATATAACTAAGTTGAAAAAAATATTTAAATGTCTTGATTAATGAAAAAAGCCCTTCTGGTCGTTGATGTTCAATATGATTTTTTACAAGGCGGAGCATTGGAGGTGCCCATGGGGGACGAAATCATTCCTATTGTAAATAAACTGATAGATAAATTTGATTTTGTAGTAGCTACAAAAGACTGGCATCCTTTAGACCATGGTAGCTTTGCTGCCAATCATGAAGGTAAAAAACCTGGAGATATCATCAATCTTGAAGGATTGCAACAAATACTCTGGCCAGTTCATTGTGTTCAGAATACCCATGGGGCAGCATTATCTGATCAGTTGAAAAGTAATAAGTTCCGTAAAATATTCATCAAGGGATCGGATCCTAAAATCGATAGTTACAGTGGATTTTATGACAACGGACATCGCAAATCTACAGGTCTTGCAGATTATCTTAAGGAAAATAAAGTTGAAGAGGTATACGTAACAGGGCTTGCTGCTGATTATTGTGTAAAATTTACAGCACTTGATGCGGTAAAAGAAGAATTCACAACTTTTCTGATCCAGGATGCTACGAGAGCTGTAAACCTGCAGCCCGATGATTTTATCAAAGCTATTGATGATATGAGGGCTGCAGGGGTTCATTTGAAGAAAAGCACTGAATTTTAATTAATCTTAGCACTGGCCATACATAATTTTTAAAATTCAATTGTATACATAAAGACTGGCAGGATAGACAATTGATGAATGTATTCAATCTGGTCAGTGGCTGAGTCATAATACATATCAACAAGACCCTTATTATTGGTCACATTCTGGATATCGATCTTAAATTCCTGACTGGTTTTTGGTCGATTGATCCGATATGATACACCTAAGTTTGCTATGAAAATATCATCTCCTCGTAACGTAAATGCTTCCTGTTCCCGCGTAACTGTATATCCTGCCCCCCTTGATGCTTCCAGGTCGATAGGTGTGTATCGACGGGCGCCAATCAAGGATAATTTTGTATTAAAGCTGAGTATCTTAGTTCTTCCGGGTTTATTACTGAATATAAATTCTTTACCAAATAGAACGTTCCCAACATAATTTCCATTAAATCGTGTATCCCGCTTAACACCGTCAAGGGCTTTATATTTTGAATCATATAAGGAGGCTGTGATTAAAAAATAGTAGCTATCAGCAAAATATCTTTCCATGGTAATTTCCAATCCATAATTATACCCTGTACCCAGATTAATGAGTGACCTGGTAGTATACCATCCTACCATGTTGAGCATCGAAAATGAACTAGTATCATTGTTTTCTACTGGAATTTGATAAAGATCCTGGTAATAGGCCTCTGCTTTTACCATCAGATTTCTGGCGATCATATTTTCATACCCCAATACAAAATGTTTGGCCTTTGGAAAATCCAGGTTTGTATTAGGATTTATATAACTTCCGTCCGGTTGCTGTTGTTTAGCCAGGTAAACTGGTAATGATTCCATTTGGCTATGAATACCAAATCCAGCATTCAAACTCTGGCCGGGTTTGAATTGCCATTTTAATCCTCCCCTTGGTTCAAGAGAATAAGTGTTGTTTAAAAGATTGCGTAGATAATGCATTCCTCCAACAATAGTAAGATCATCAGTTATTCTATATTTCCAGTTTCCGAATACCTGAAACAGACCAGCACTTCCATTATCATCCTGTTCTTTGACAAGCGCTGCTTTGTCCTTTTCAAAGTATTCTGTAAAATAATCATATATTAATTGCGTATATTCCACACCTGCGGAAAAAACATGCTGTGAGTTAATTTTACTATGTATCGCTGACCTGCCTTTGATAGCATATTTTCGCATGTTATCCCTGCCTGTCATGAATAATTCATCCTGTTCATTTAATTCATGCTCATTATAGATGCTTCCATTTTCAGAGGCTGATATTCTGGTTTCAATTAAAGTTTTACGACTCAATGGTATCACATGGGATAAACCTATCACACCCAGGTCAGATTTAATATTGAACGTGGCTATAATTTTGTCCTCATTTTCTTCAGAAGGCATTTGATGTTTGAGCTCACTTTTTCCTCCAAGACCAAAAATTGAAAATTTTCCGGCATGAGATGTTGGAAGGTTTACTTTGAATGATAAATCCTGATATTTTGGTACCCCGTCATAGTCAACAATATGAAAGTTGTCTAACAATCCTAATGTGGAATACCTGTAATTAAACAAATACGAAGATTCACCTCTTTTGCTAAATGGCCCTTCGAGTGTAAGATCAGTTCCGATAACACCTATAGAAAAAGAGTATTCTCTCTTCTGGTTATTGCCATTGCGCAGATACATATCAAATATTCCAGAGTAGGCATTTCCATATTCAGCGGGAAAAGCACCCGTAAAAAAATCTGAATTTGCCAGTATCGCGCTGTTCAGGGCATTGATTGGTCCTCCGGTGGCCCCTTCACTTGAAAAATGATTGGGATTGGGTATATCGACACCCTCCAGTCGCCACTGGTTCCCTTTTGGTGAATTACCCCTCACGGCAATATAGTTTTCGCCCTCAGGGGCTGTCATTATACCTGCAAACGAACTTACCATCCTGGCAGGATCATTAAAACTTCCGGCATATCTTTTAGTTTCTTCGACTGTAAAAGCCCTGGCACTCACAGTCGCCATTTCATTCAATACTTCACCCTGAAAACTTTTTCCATTGACCACAATTTCATCCATTTTCACGATGGATTCCTGTAAATGCACCGGAACAATGAGTTCTTTGGCAGAATTGATCAGCAGGTTTTGAATCAATTGATCCTCATATCCTACAGAGCTGATTTTCAGACTAATCCGTCCGACCGGGACCTTTTCTATTGTGAAATTTCCATCCAGGTCTGTAATAGATCCTTGGACTGGATCAGAATTTACCACGACTATATGTACTCCCGGAATAGGGAAACCGGTATCCTGGTCAAATACGGTACCACGAATTGATTGATGTAATGTTTGCGCTGTTGTGATCTGGCTACTGATTATGACAATACTTGCCATTATTAAACTGATAGCTACAAGTTGTTTTTTCATTTTATAATTATTGGTTAGGCACGTTTCATTTAATTCTTATTCCAGCATTAAAACCCGGATACATTTTTACATTGGTCTTCCTGAATGTTTCATTGTAAAAGGTATAAGAGGGAACGAGGGAGCTCCCAGTGATTATCCCCTCATCATTGGTTATTTTTGAGATAGCAATATTCAAGGATGCTCCACCAAAAAGTTCAATATTATTTGCCACCTGAAATCCAAGATTTAATTTTAAACGGTTGACCATATTGAGCGTCTTTGTCCATGATTCACCTTCGTTGATATGGGTAGCGGTAGCATCAAAGTTCAGGGATAATTTTTCGTTAAAACTTTTATAGGTTCCCAATCCATAAGTCAGGCCCCAATTTTGCTGTTGATTATCAGGTCTGTATCCAATTGAAATAATGTTGTACAAGTGAGGTACACCTGTTTTTAAATTCACATTGGTATAAAAAAGTTCATTGAATTCAAACTCAACTGCAAAATATCCGTGACGCACAAAACTGATAAATCCCAATGGAACTCCTTTATCTACAGTATCAGAGATATTAAGTAATCCCAGTTGAAAACCATTTAAGCGTCTGGTATAGTTCAGGATTCCGGCTATTTGGGTGCCATGATGATCTTGAATACTTAAATTGGCGATACCAGCCAGTTGAAAGCCTCTTGAATTTCCAATAACAAGGTTATTGATACCAGCAATATGGGTAGACTTCGTATCATTAATGACTATGTTGGAAATTCCTGCAAATTGTGCGCCACTTGTTTTTCTGATCATAATATTGGTAATTCCCGCAAATAATGCTCCTCTGGTCGTTCCAATATTAAGATTAACAAGGCCACCAAATTGTGCGCCGTCAGTGTTCTGTTCATTAATATTTAACAGCCCCCCGAATTGTCCACCTGAAAACGAACCTTTCACATAATTACCGATACCCGCGAACTGGGCTCCTCGTACATGTCCGAGATCCACATTGAAAAGTCCTCCAGCTTCAAAACCACTGGTTCCTCTTGTTATTCCTCCCAGCAAGTTGATGGAAAAATGATTAACATATTCACGGCTGCGAATTCCATTTGTGCTCAATGGATAAATGAACGAGAATTGAACAGGTTGAATTTGTTTTACAGTATCCTGGCTTTCAGCAAAGGCAGAAATGATTCCTACCAGCAGTCCGATAATCAGGATGATAATTTTGAAAATGTTGCGATTGTTGTCCATAGAAATTCTTTTTTTCTATGACGACAACTACAAAAAGCTTTTCCCTTATCGTTACAATAAATTTTTTTAGGTATATCAGAAAAATCTGAAACCAGCGGTTCCACCAATCCATAATTGGAAATGTGTATTGTTGCCGGGTGTATCTTCCCAAAGTAATAATTTTGTGGGAGCAATGCGGCTCAGGAGTTCACCAGTATTGGGATCCCTGAGGTCAGAAACATGAAGATTAAGCGACGGCCCCATAGTTAATGCCATTTTACGGGTTAGATGGAAGCCTATCTGAGGGGTGAACCTAAAGGATACATTAAAATTCTGATTTTCCACATCTTCCATAATCTGGGTTCCTTTAAGATCCAGATTAAGAACTACCTTTTTTTGACCTATCTGAGAACCAATCCCATACCCGAAACCCCAGATGGGTGTTTCACTTCCTGGCTGTATACCGGCAGTAAACATATTATAAAACTTTCTCACCCCGATTTTGTAGGTAAGATTCACATATAATACCTCTTCTGTGGTAATTTCTATCTTGTGGTATCCTTTTCGGACAAAACTGATCAGTCCCACCGGCACACCACCCACCGTATCAGCAATATTAAAGAGACCTATCTGTCCACCTTTGACAAATTTTGCATAATTAAATAGAGCACTTAACTGAACGCCATTGACATTTTTAGCCGCTATATTGCCCAATAAAGATAGCTGACTCATATGCACCGTATTTGCATAATTCGTAAGGCCAGAGATCTGCCATCCACCGATATTTCCCCTTGCGATATTCATTAATCCTGAAATCTGGAAACCTTTGACATTATTACCGAGGTTGAATATCCCACTTATCTGCAGGACGTCAACATCTTTTACTGCAATATTTGAGATACCAGCCATCTGAACACCATCCACCGACTCGGTAGTATAATTATTGATACCTGCTACTTGCCAGCCATACATCGATCCCCGTAGAATATTACTGATACCTGATATCTGAGCTCCACGAATTGTGTCCATGATGATATTACTTATCCCGGCAAACTGTGCACCAACCATATTTTTCCTGTTATTATTGAATAATCCACCGATCTGAATTCCTTGAGTAGTTCCACCTACAACATTGCCTAGTCCGGCAATTTGAAGTCCTTTTACATCCTTTCGATCAATATTCAATAAACCTCCTATTTCCAATCCGTTTACTCCAAGTGCATATCCTGCAAAAATATTTAGCGAAAAGTTATTCTCGACAAGGCCAGACATCCTCAGATTGGTGCCAATATTTGGTAAGATCGATATCTGGGCAAAACGGGTTTGTTCTATATCGATATTACCCGCCTGTAGTCTTTGATCCAATGGAACCAGTTTTTCTACGATACCAATTTTTTCAACAGTATCATATAATAACAATGATTTTTTTTCAATAGGTTTAATAGCTACAGGTTCATTTAATCTCTTTAAAGAAATATTCAGTTGCTGGTTTGCCGGCTGTACAATGATCAATGTATCAAGAAAATTTCTTTTGCTGTAAAACAGATTGATCTGTTCATACTTACTTGAAAGACTGATGAAATAATAACCACTGCTATCCGTTAATGCAGCAGTTAATCCATTTGCGTCAAATACCGATACTTTAGCTAATACTGAACCGGTAATCGCATCGTAGACATAACCCTTGATTTCATATTTTATATTTTTTTTCGAGCTGTCTTCTTTTGATCTTTGCTTTAACAGAATCAGGTGATTACCAGCGACCTGATAAGTAATACCTTCTTCAAGAATTGAAAGAAGAATAGATTCTACAGTGCTATTTACAACAGAAATGGAGATAAGGGTATCAACATTTATCAGGTTTGCATTGTATGAAAAATTAAAATCGGCTTCATTACTAAGATATAAAAGAACCTTTTCCAGTGGCACCTGGCTAAATGATAGACTCACTTTTCTTTCAAGCAGTGATTTTTGAGAATAGGAGGAAAAATAAATAAAAAAGCAAATAGCGAAAAAAATATGAGTTTTAATATGTCTAACAGCCATCACCAACAATATCAAATGTAGTATTGTGTTTTTGAATTACCAGTTCGAAGTTGATGGCTATATTTTCCAGTATTTTTTCGATACTTTCATCCTGAAATTTAGCTGTTAGGCGACATTCACCTACCTTTTCGTTCTGAACATTTATTTTTACCTGATAAACTTTTTCAAGGGTTTCAAATACCTTTGAAAGCTGGGTGTCACGGAAGATCAGGGTTCTGGTTTTCCAGAAAATCTCACTATCATCAGTTGAAACATACTTTTCAATATGACCGGTGTTTTTATTGAATACACCTTTTTCATATTTTTCCAGAACGATATAAGCTATGTCATCTTTGTCGGAAAGTTTCACTTTCCCATCCTGGACCGTTACTGTTATCTCCGGTTCTGCTTCTATAGCCCGTACATTGAACGAAGTTCCCAGTACCTCAATAAAAGCATTTGGTACCTGGATTACGAATGGTTTTTTTATATTCCGTTTTACTTCAAAAAATGCTTCACCTTCTAATTCAACAATCCTCGTATCTCTCACAAATTTTTCCGGATAGGTAATGCTGGTATTTTCGTTTAGAGTTACAATTGATTTGTCGGGTAATACAGTTTCTTTAATTTCATTTTCAGCAACAAAATCTATCAGGTCAGGTTCTTTTATGTATGTGTTATACAGGATATAAAGGGCAAAAACAAATACAATAATGGCGGCAATTCTCGTTACGTAATACAGGATTCTACGAGTTTTCTTTATAGATTCCCTTTCGGTAAACGATTCCCCTTCTCCAGGAGATCGACCAGAAATGCGTCCATGTACCTTTTCCCATGCTGCATTGGTATCAACAGGAGCTTTAGTTTCAGGATATATTCCTGGTGCCTGATCCCACAACTTTTTTACTCTTAAAAATTCTGATTTATTTTCGGCATCCAGGTTAATCCAAGATTCCACCCTTTTATTTTCAGATGCAGTTGTTTCTCCATCCAGGTATTTCCCTAAAAGCGTATAATCGATATGGTTCTTCTCTTCCTTCATTTAAGGTATTCAACTATACGACAACAGAGCTTTGGTTTAACCTTATTCATGGCCTATAAAAAATAATATTATTTCTACTACGATCAATATGAAAACCACCAGATAGTCTGTGAGATTTTCACGTAAAGTTTTTAAAGCTTTACCCATTTGCACCTCTACCGTTTTGATAGAAATTCCAAGACGATCAGCAATTTCCTTATATTTAAGACCTTCGTAGCGACTTAATTTAAAGATTTTTTGTCTTTCCGGTGGTAAAGAATCTATCGCTTTATCAATTTTATCTTGTAATTCAAGCGTTTCAACAGGATTTTCGTTACCCTTGCCTTCCGATGACTGGCTATGGATAACATCGCTTGCATGCTGCCGTTTAACTTTCTGGTGTTTCAGATAATTCAAACAGGCGTTACGGACAGCCCTGAAAAGATAAGCTTCAATGGAAGTATTTATGGTAAGAGTACTTTTTTTATCCCAGAGATTGTAAAATAGATCCTGTACTATTTCTTCAGCCTGATCTAGGTCCCAGACATATTTTACAGCATAACCACATAAACTGGCATAATGATTTTTAAAAAGCTGTTCAAAAACTTTTTCATTACCGACAGATATCTGACTTATTATGTCTGTTTTTATGCTTGACAACTAAAAATATTTTAATCAAGAGATAGATTTCCCTCACTATATTTCAAATTATACTTAAAACCATCTATCCTCCAACCTTCTTTCAGTTTAAGGAGATGCAGATCATAACTACCAACGAAAGTCCTTGTGGTTCCTTTGGTTGCTACGGATTTATAATGAGATGCAATGGGATAGGCTATAACTGTTGTTTTATTAATATGAATCTCAATTATATAGTTGCCTGCCTGGTGGTGAATTGAATCCAACCCATTGAAACCTTGATCCCACAATCGGCAAATTGTTTCGGCATTCAACCTGGAGGCTTTTTCAGCACCCATACTGGTCATATCAAAATTTACTTCGGAGGTGAATACCATCGTTTTTAATAAATCCCATTGCCGGTTGTCTGTATATACAAATAATTTGTTAATGATTTCAGTTGTTTCTATTTTATCCTTTAAATTTTGATTAGATTCTGCCATTATATTAATATTAGTAAATTTAAAAATCAGGGTTCATATTTTTCGAAAACCTGAGCGATTTCCTGAATTTTAAGCCACCATTGTTCTTTAGGTCGCTGATATCTGGCATCAATCATTCTGGGATATTCAAATAAATCAGTAATTTTTATTTGACCACTTGTCATACCGAGAAAACCACAATCTTTCTTGCCATTTTCAGCCAATTCAATCAGATCATTAATGCCTTTTGTAGTAAGCCGGGTAGCAATATTCCTATCAAAGGGGGATGGATTGCCTCCCTGCTGTATATGCCCTAATATGGATTTCCTGACATCAAAAATAGTTCCACCATCCTCTTCAAATAATGATGATATAAATTCAGTTGTGTAGATCGGATTAGCATATTCATTTCTGATCACAAGTGCAAGGTGTTTTCCGGATTCAAATCCTTCCTTTAGCATATTAACATCATCAATCATCCCTTTTAGGGTGATTCCCTCTTCATGTAGATAAACACGTTCAGCACCTGTTGCTAGGCCGCTCATCAGGGCAAGATAACCACAATACCTGCCCATCACTTCTACCACGAAAGTTCTATTGGATGCTACAGCAGATTCTTTTATTTTATCAATTGCTTCAACGATATTGTTGATGGCTGTATCTGCTCCGATGCTAAAATCCGAACCTGGCAAATTGTTGTTGATACTGGCTGGAATACAAATCATGGGAATATCGAAGGCTGCATATTTGTCTCTATTATTCATCAGATCATAGGCTGCCTGATATCCCGAAAGACCTCCTATAATTAATAATCCATCTATCTGGTGTTTGTCTAGTGTAGAAGCGATGGGGTAATACTCTCTTTCAGTGGGTGCTTTTCGATTTGTTCCAAGAACTGTACCACCCAGTGAAGTCCATTCTTCCACTCGATACCAGTCCATTTCCTCAATGTCATTTTCGATAAATCCCTGGAAACCATTTTTTACCCCGATGATTTTATGACCCGCATCCAATCCTAATCTGACGGCAGTACGTGTGGCAATGTTCATCCCAGGAGCAGGGCCACTGGTATTTAGAACGGCCAATTTCAGCGATTTTTTCTTTTTTTCCGGTGGTTTTGGTGATGCCTGTCTCAACGTTCGGAAAGTTGTTAATGCCTCACGAAAACTTCCTCCTCTTAATTCAATGGCTTTGTCATATTCACCATTCTTTATGCATTCATAGATGGAATGCGTTTTATTCACACTTTCCATCAGTGATACCGGAGTGACTTTATTCTTTCTCATTCCGATCATCATGGGTTCCTCATTTTCTGGTGAATTAATGATATAATCCACGGCATGATAACCAAGTACCGTGCTCATGTAACGGTCAAAGGCACTTGGTGCACCACCTCTCTGTACATGACCCAAAATAGTGATCCTGGTATCCTGGCTCAATTTAGATTCCAGAATTTCCTTAATATAATGCGGTTTGATCAAATTCCCCTGTCGGTCTTTTGCTCCTTCAGCAACAATCACAACACTATCATTTTTACCGGTATCGCGATTTGTAGCTATAATCTTACACAACCTGTCTTCCCAGCCTTCTTCTGGGGGATATTCAGGTAAAAATACCGAATCAGCTCCTGTCGATAAGGCACTGATCAATGCCAGGTAACCACAGTTTCTTCCCATTACCTCAACCACAAATGTTCGCTGGTGACTGGCAGCAGTACTCGCAAGCATGTCCACTGCATCGGTAATTCGTTTCAAGGCAGTATCCGCTCCGATGGTCATGTCAGTACCTGACATATCATTATCAATAGATCCAACCAAACCCACAATTTTCAGACTGGGATGCATCTCCACTTTTTCCTTTGTTATTTTTTTTGTTTTATGCAGTTCAGCAATAATTGATGGCCATTCCTCCCGAAATATATTCGCGCCAGTCAGACTCCCATCTCCCCCAATGATAACTAAATGATCGATGTCAACATCAATCAGGTTTTTAGCTGCTTTCAGACGACCCTCTCTGGTCCGGAATTCATTGCTACGTGCCGTCCCAATTTCTGTACCACCTTTATGCATAATGCCTCCAACAGAATCCCATAACATCTTTTTAATCATATTGCCACCGGTCACCATCCCATTATATCCCTGAATGATAGCATAGACATCTAAATCTCTGGCTAAAGCTGTTCTGACAACAGCTCGAACCGCAGCGTTCATACCCTGGGCATCTCCGCCACTGGTCATTACTCCCAGGCTGCTAAATTTCTTTTTTGCCATAATTGAGAAATATTAATTATTGATTTAACCATCACGAATACCTTATCAGACAAATTTAGTTAAATCAATGTGATTACACTTTATCAAATTGTTAAAGATTATAAGAGGATTATATATTAAAGCTATAATCTTACCCTGATGCCGGGGCCGACAAGGAAGAAGAATTCTTCATTTTTAAGTTTATATCCTCCACCGAAATAAAGCGGAAAGGTCAGTTTTGCATCCCTACGGGTAGGGTAAAGGGAACCAAGAATAACCATGGCGATATCCCGGTTTTCATCGCTTTCTGAAAAATTAAAAGCATCAAGTGCGATGAATCCAAACCCGACTTTATAGGGTCTGAATCTATTAATTTTATTTCTTTCGTAAAAACTGAATTGAGCAACCATCGCCATACTGATTCCCGTCAGATTTCCTGAGTTTGCCCCACCAAAAGTGATCAATCCAGCTGGAAAAGATACATCAATATCAAAGCGCCAGAATTTTTGAAGAATTATTTCGATCCTCTTGTTATAGCCTGCGCCATCATATTTGGTCTTATCATGACTGAATTCCACGATAATTTTTGACCATTCATCCAATTCGAAGGTTTTTTTAGCCAGGTTATTATTCAGGCTGATTATTCCTGTGGTGCAACTTCCTTTATAATACCCTGTTCGGGGAGAATACTCTCCCGGACATATGATGATATCATTTAATTCCTGTATTTCAACAAGTTCATTATTTTTTCCACGTATTGTTATCTTTAGATTAAGGAATTGCTGGCCATATAATTTCCCATCAGAATCGATCTTATCACGATCAAATTCAATTAATACATCCTGTAAGGTATTATCTACTAAAATTGTGTTATTCATTTTGTCCAGTTGGCGCTTGATTCCATTACCTTCAAGGTAAATAAAGTCAAACTCCCTTGGTCTTTGATATTCCTTTACATTCAGTGAATAACCGGTGTTTCTGCCATTGTCATATATTGTGATCTGTTTACTGATAATATTCACAGGTATTTTAAGACTGAAATTTGTAATACCCTCATTATTGACCAATGTATCAAGTGTAATATCAAATATATCTTCAAATGAAAAACTGGCTCTGTGCAGAGACTTCCCCTCTATCCGAAGCTCAATAGTCTCACCTGGATACACACTTAAATTAGAAGTCCACTCACCTCCTTCACGGAGTATTTTTATACTTTCAATTTCTGTTTTAGGGATGATGTCAATGTTCGTAATAAATCTTGAAATATCATCCTTTTTGATATACAAATATCCTTCGTTTTTTCGATGAAGGGCATAAGGCCTGAACCAGCATAAAATCCGACCATTCGTAAGATAGGTCCTCGTATGGATTTCTGCAATGAGCGATCCGCCAGGTTCTTCCTGGCCTTCAATTCGATAGGTTTTCTGAAGCTCAAAATAAGGACTGTTTTCGAGTTGGATTGCGTAACCTTCCCGGTTTTGAGGATCAAGGATCTGTTCTTCCTCATCAACGTTAAGAAACCTCAATCTACTGGTTTTCACATTAAATTCTCGAATGATCAACGGTAATTCAAATTTTAATTTACCTGATTCTGTTATATAGGGTTTTTTAGTATTTATTAATAATTCAAGTGTTTGCCACCCATAATTTGGCGATGTTACGTGTAGTGCCAATTGTCCCCCGTCTTCTGTCAACCTGTAATTAATCATTTTATCTTTTGTCCAGATATTGTCAATTCTGATATTTCTAATATTGTCGGTTATGAGGGGATATTGCTTCTCCTCTCCAATAAATAAATCAGTATCTTCGGGATAGAATTCTACCTTTGTACTAGTTACCGGCAACAGGGGTATCATATGAATATCCTGATTCAGAGAACCTTCCGAAATAAGTGAAAAAGTAAAATTCAGAAAGTTGGAATTAGATAAATCTCTGAATTTAACACGGAATCGCAGGAACTGTTCGTTGAAGTTGATCAATGTGTCAAGGAGATCGTAATCTGAAGATCTCATAAGAGATAGGTGGGGGAATTTATTTACATCTTTCGGGAAAAGCCGTATCTCACATACAGGATCATTTTCTTTGAACTCAAAATATAAATGATTCTCACCATTGAATTGAACAATGTGATGGTAAGAATTAAACGTAAGGGTGTCGATCCTTAATTCTACTTTTTCAAATATATCAGAAGGCAATTGTGCTGAGGATACATAACTGATCAGGAATAGAATAGAACTAATCCATAATTTTTTAACAAACATTTTTTTAAGAAATTTCGATTTTAAGTTCAACCATCAAAATACAAATCCAATATTAAAACCAAAACGGGGAGAGATTGAAAAACTATTTTGCCGAAGATCATTAAAAATCTCGTCATAGGAATGATTTTCTTCATATTTTTTATCAAAAATGCGATATCCAATCCCAATTCCAACAAATAAATCCACAGTAATGCCAGTCTGAGTATTTCCCTTATGCCATCTTTCCCCAAAGAGTCGCATCCAACGATTTCCTCCGATAAAAGCATATTCTATTTTATTTTCAACGGCACGTACTTTTGTAAATTGGTGATTCATAGAAGTTGAGTCCAAGGCATTGAAAAAATGATTTTTATTTGTATACCGGAGTTCATTGGCAAAATAAAACATCCCAATTCCTTTATCGGAGTGATAGAATTTTTGTCTGATAGCTACATCAAATCCCCTTGAATACAAAGTATTAACATCGATCGATTCATCCGTAGAAAAGAAAGGGTCACGTAGAATATTTATTTGTATTTCATGCCCCAGTCTTTCCTGATAATAATATTCAAAAGAAATTGGAATACCACCTACAATCAGAGCAGCTGGATTTGTGGCAATAATATATCCTCTAAATTCATTAATTACTGGTGAGAAGTACCTGTTATGTCTTTTTTTATATCTGTAGTCGGGTTTCATATAATCAAACGGTCCCGCTTCTTCTTTTAGTTTTTTTTCCGATAATTTGAATACAGGTTGGTCTTCCTCATAAATTGGCCTATAATATCCCTCCAGGGTTCCATCTTCTTTGAATAGCTGCCATTCACCTACATTTTTTCCATCCTTAATCGCACCTTTCATTTTTATTTTTCCACTGGGATAATATCCAGTATATTGACCCTCTCCATTTACGAAATTACATTTACCCTCAAGACTACCATCCTCATAATAGTAAAGCCAGTCTCCAACATTGATTCCATTGTTCATTTCCCCTTTTACCTTAATATTTCCGCTATCGTAATATTCCGTGTATTCCCCACTTCCATTCTGAAAGTGTCCATCACCTTTTAATAGTCCCTGATTATCATATATCCTCCAATAACCTTCCTTTTTACCCTTTTTTTCTTCACCCTCTGAACTTATCTTTCCATTTTCATGGAAATACTGCCAATTACCACTTTTTTCTCCCAAATGATAAGTCCCTAGGGCAGAAATATTCCCATTATCATGAAAAAATGTCCACTGGCCGTTTCTTTGTCCATCTTCATATTCTCCTTCTGCCTGCTTTACTCCATTTTCATAAAAATAAATCCAAGTAGAATCACTTTTGCCTGCTCGGTTATAGCCTTCCAGTTTCACTTTTCCATTAGAATAAAATTCCCTGTATAGCCCCATTTCACCTTTGTAGAATGCTTGTGCCTTGATTGTCTTGTCCTCGTAGTAGTGATTCCATATCCCAGTTTTTTTTCCATTCTTAAAATTACCTGTACTTTTCAAGAATCCACTTTCAAAATAAAAATTCCATGCTCCTTCCCGTTGTCCATGATAGATCTCCCCTTCCATACTTACATTGCCATTTTCATAATAAAATCTCCACAAACCGTAATTTGTATTATCCCTGAGTTGGCCGCGCATTTTCAGTTTACCACTTTCAAAATAATAATTCCAGAATCCTGTTGCCTCATCATTTCTATAAAATCCCTCTGATTTTTTATTTCCATTTTCGTAGTAGGATATATACTTGCCGTCAAGAATTCTTTTCCGTCCATCTAAAACAGTAAAGATTTCCTTAATAAGGGATTGTCCTTCATCGTAGTAGGTACGTAGCGTAATATGCTGGGATATAGCAATGGTGTAAGAATTGCCTATCAGAACAATCAGTATAATAAAAAATCTACTCATAACCCGTTTAACCACTACAGTATCCAAACTGTAATAATGGCCTTTTGTAAATCGATACAATATGTATCATTCACAATATAATTGTAAATTTGGCACATATATCCCATTAAAACAACATTATCTTATGTCGGATCGAAAAACTGAAGAAAAAAAAGAAATCATAAGTAAATCATTTATTGATAATTTCAGATCTCCGGATTTTTATGAAATTGATGATCTTTTGACCGAGGAACAGTTACTTGTCAGAAGTGCAATGAGGGATTTTGTAAAACAGGAAATCACCCCTTACATTGAAGAATGGGCTCAAAAAGCCTTATTCCCAAAACACATCGTTAAAAAATTTGGCGAGATCGGAGCATTTGGACCATTTATACCTGAACAATATGGTGGCGGCGGATTGGATTATATATCATATGGATTGATCATGCAGGAAATTGAACGTGGTGATTCTGGAATGAGATCAACCGCATCAGTACAGGGGTCACTTGTGATGTTTCCGATTTATGAATATGGATCTGAACTTCAAAAGGAAAAATATCTTCCTAAACTGGCAAGTGGTGATTTACTGGGATGTTTTGGATTAACTGAACCGGATTTCGGGTCTAATCCTGCAGGGATGAAGAGTCATTTTAAAGATAATGGTGATTATTACTTATTAAATGGTTCGAAAATGTGGATTTCGAATGCTCCGGATGCAGATATAGCGGTAGTTTGGGCTAAAAATGAGGAGGGCAGAATACATGGTTTGATTCTTGAAAGAGGTATGGAGGGTTTTACTGCACCGGAGACTCTTGGTAAATGGTCATTGCGGGCCAGTTGTACAGGAGAGTTGGTTTTTGATAATGTAAAGGTACCTAAGGAAAATCTTTTACCGGGAAGATCTGGCCTGGGTGCTCCTCTAAGTTGTCTGGATTCTGCAAGATATGGGATAGCCTGGGGAGCAGTTGGAGCTGCCATGGATTGTTATGAATCTGCCAGAAAATACGCTCTGGAACGGATACAATTTGACAGACCCATTGCTTCTTTTCAGTTGATCCAGAAAAAATTAGCTGAAATGCTTACTGAAATTACTAAAGCGCAACTTTTAAACTGGAAATTAGGCAAAATGAAGAATGAAGGGAAGGTTAATTCTGCTCACATATCCATGGCGAAACGAAATAATGTGGAAATGGCTTTGCAAATTGCCCGGGAAGCCCGACAAATTCATGGAGCCATGGGCATTACTGGTGATTATCCGATTATGAGACACATGATGAACCTGGAATCTGTAATTACCTATGAAGGTACCCATGATATTCATCTCCTTATTTTAGGAAAGGAAATTACGGGAATTTCGGCATTTATCTGATAAATCATTTGAATATTTGATTATTAATAATGTAATATATATCCTGTTTGATTAAAAGATTAAAAAATTTCGATATGAATTTTTGTAGAATTGAATTACTTTTCTACTTTTGTTGCATTATGACAGACATAAATAATTCCTGGTACTGGTGGTGGAATACTAAATTGCTTTCTGCATTGTAAGCAGCCGCACAGGTATGTTACAGATATAACCCAGGCCCGCTGTTTGCAGTGGGCTTTTTTATTTTTGCTTGTTTAATAATGTAATTACTGACATGTACTCTTTTAATTCGGATTATGTAAAATTCATTGCTGATATTGTGACACCGGTCAGCATTTACCTAAAGCTTCGTGATAGATTTGCGAATACCATTCTGTTAGAAAGTTCCGATTATCATTCCGCAGATAATAGTTTTTCATACATATGCTGTAATCCAATTGCTTCTTTCACTTTAAAGGATAAAAAAATAAGGATGGTATTTCCGGATGGTAGGAAAGAAGTGATTGATATTCTTGAAAAATCAGAGGTTGTCAGCTACCTGAGTAATTTTATAAATTCTTTTTATTCGAGGGAATATAATTTCAACTTTATAACACACGGCCTTTTTGGATATATGGCATATGATGCTGTAGAATATTTTGAAGATATAAATCTCAGCGATACGGAAAAACCGAATTATGATATTCCGGAAATATCTTATACCATATACAGGAATGTAATTGTGATCAATCACTTCAAAAGTGAACTTTATGTATTTGATCATCGATTAGAGAACAGTAAGGAAGACAGCAATCTTAATGAACTGATTACCCTCATAAAAAGTAAAAATTTCCCAAATTATTTCTTTAAAATAAAAGGTAAAGAATCCTCCAATTTTAATGACAAGAATTTTCTTAAAATCATAAAAAATGGTAGAGATCATTGTTTATTGGGAGATGTCTTTCAGATCGTGCTGTCAAGAAGATATCAGTCTTCCTTTCAGGGTGATGAATTTATGGTTTACCGGGCTCTCAGAGCTATCAATCCTTCTCCCTATCTTTTTTATTTCGATTATGGGGATTATAAAATTTTTGGTTCTTCACCGGAAGCCCAAATCGTAATTAAAAGTAAAAAAGCAAGTATATATCCAATAGCCGGAACTTTCAGAAGGACGGGAAATGATAATGATGATGCGGAACTAGCAAAAAAACTGGCGGACGATCCTAAAGAAAACTCTGAGCATGTGATGCTGGTCGATCTTGCGAGGAATGATTTATCAAGGAATGGAACAGATGTCCAGGTTGAGAAATTTAAAGAGATACAGTTTTACTCACATGTGATACATCTGGTATCAAAGGTAACCGGTAATTTATCTGATGAAACATCAACGGTGCGCATTGTTGCTGATACATTTCCTGCCGGAACATTATCCGGGGCACCTAAACACATGGCAATGCAATTGATTAATAAATATGAACCGACACAAAGGGGGTATTATGGTGGAGCAATCGGTTTTCTTGGATTTAATGGTGATTTTAACCATGCCATCATGATCCGGTCGTTTTTCAGTCAACAAAATACATTATATTACCAGGCTGGTGCGGGGGTTGTAGCAAAATCAAATCCGGAAAATGAACTTAAGGAAGTTAACAATAAATTAGAAGCTCTAAGAAAAGCACTAACTGAAGCAAGTTTATTTACGAATTGAGATTAATAACTGAAAAGTAATCGATGAATGAAGATTCTGGTATTTGATAATTATGATTCATTTACGTACAACCTGGTACATATCATGCGTGAATTGGGATATGGACCATCCCTAGAAATATACCGGAATGATAAAATAAGTTTGGATCAGGTTAATAAGTATGATAAAATTCTATTATCACCAGGACCTGGAATTCCAAAGAATGCAGGTATCATGGAAAAGCTAATAGCAAGATATGCTCCTTCAAAAAGCATACTGGGTATCTGTCTGGGTCATCAGGGGATTGCTGAAGTGTTTAATGCCACACTTTTTAACATGCCGGTTGTTCTACATGGCATAACCACGCGTACCAGATTGATAAAAACTAACGATTTGTTGTTTAAGGGTTTACCTGAATACCTTAATGTTTGCAGGTACCATAGCTGGGCAGTAAAAAAGGAAACAATAAATAGTGAAATAGAAATTACTGCAGTCGATGAGGATGGTACAGTTATGGGCATCAGACATAAAAAATATTCAGTTTGGGGATTGCAATTCCATCCCGAGGCATATTTGACTGAATATGGTAAAATATTGATAAATAATTGGCTTAATCAATAACATAGACTATGAAGGAAGTATTAAATGATCTTTTTGAGTACAAATTATTGAATAAAGAAACAGCCAAGGAAATATTAAAGAACCTGGCTCGGGGTGTATATAATAACAGTCAGGTCGCATCTTTCCTTACAGTATATCTGATGAGAAGCATAACGGTTGATGAGCTTGAAGGATTCAGGGAAGCTATGTTGGATTTATGTATTTCTGTGGATCTATCTGATTATGCTCCGATGGATCTATGCGGTACAGGTGGTGATGGAAAAGATACTTTCAATATTTCAACATTATCGTCTTTTGTAGTGGCAGCTGCAGGCCAACCTGTCGCAAAACATGGGAATAACAGCGTATCATCTATCTGTGGTTCATCAAATGTATTATCTTATTTTGGGGTAAATTTCACAAATGACAAAGATTTATTGAAAAGAAGTATCGAAGAGTCCGGCATTTGTTACCTGCACGCCCCTTTATTTCATCCTGCTATGAAAAATGTAGCACCAATAAGGAAAGAGTTGGGGGTAAAAACATTCTTTAACATGCTTGGGCCAATGGTAAATCCGGCTTTTGTAAAAAAACAACTGATTGGTGTATTCAGTCTTGAATTGGCTCGACTATATGGCTACCTCTTTCAGAGAACCGATTCAGATTTTGCTATAGTTCATTCGCTTGATGGTTTTGATGAGATAAGCCTCACTGATGGTTTTAAGATTATACAGAAGGATAACGAAAAAATTATTTATCCTTCAAATATCGGAATGGAAACTTTTGAGGAAAAGGAATTACACGGAGGGAATACAATTGAGGAGGCAGCTTCGATATTTTTAAATATCATTGAAGGTAAAGGCACAGAGGCACAAACACAGGTGATTACAGCTAATGCAGCGCTTGCACTTTATACTGGGAAAAGATATCAATCAATAGGAGAGGCCATTAACAAGGCCAGGGAAACTTTATTATCTGGCAAGGCACTATCAACATTTGAAAAATTCATTGAATTGAACAAAAATTAAAAAATGACCATACTGGAGCAAATAATTACCCATAAAAGAAAAGAAGTAGAAGAAAGAAAAGAATTATACCCAATTAAGCTACTTGAAAAAAGCATTCACTTTCCTGCCTCAACAGTTTCTTTAAAACATTATTTAAAGCGGAAAGATAAATGTGGGATTATTGCTGAAATTAAAAGAAAATCACCTTCCAAGGGCATAATTAATAACTATGTTTCTGTTGAGCGTACTTCAATTGGCTATATGCAGGCTGGTGCAGCAGCGTTATCCGTACTAACAGATAATAAATATTTCGGCGGCACTAATGATGATTTAATAACAGCCAGAAGATTTAACTTTTGTCCTATTCTGAGAAAGGATTTTATAATTGATGAATATCAGATCATTGAGGCAAAATCAATTGGTGCAGATGCGATATTATTAATAGCTGCTGCTATGGATTGCGCCAAATTGAAGAAATTGGCGACGGTCGCAAAATCATTGGGCCTTGAAGTTTTAATGGAAGTGCATAATGAAGAAGAGTTAAAAGACAATCTGATTGAAGAGATTGATATAATTGGTGTAAATAACCGGGACCTCAAAACATTTAATGTAACCATTTATAATTCAATAAAACTTGCTAAAAAAATACCTGATAGATATCTGAAAATTTCGGAAAGCGGGATCAGTGATCCTGATTCAATTCTTGAGCTTAAAAAATATGGATATAATGGCTTTCTGATTGGTGAATATTTTATGCAGCATAGCAGACCTGAAAAACAATGTGCAGAATTTATTCAAAAGATCTATGAACTTGAATATGGGATTTCGGAGAAGAAACCATGAAGAAGATTAAACTGAAAATTTGTGGATTGTGTTATTCAGATAATGTTTATGAGGTGTTGAAAATTAATCCTGATTTCATAGGATTTATTTTTTTTGAAGGATCACCCCGGTTTGTTGGCAATCATTATGGTTGGATCAGAAACTTAAACATCGGTCCGTATGTCAATAAAGTGGCCGTATTTGTCAATGAAACTGCAGAACGGATTATTGAGATATCCGAAAAAACAAACGTACAATACATACAACTTCATGGTAATGAACCACCTGAATTGTGCAGTGCATTAACTAATAAAGGCCTAAAACTAATTAAAGTGTTCTCAGTAGGTGAAGATTTTTCATTTAAAATGATGGAGGATTACATTGGGATAGTGGATTATTTTTTATTTGATACTAAGGGGAAATACCTGGGTGGTTCGGGAATCTCATTTGATTGGAATTTAATAGAAAAATATCCCTTTAATATTCCCTTTTTTCTAAGCGGAGGTATTGGTATCGAAAATATCAGCAATATCAGGCAATTAAATAATCCGATGCTTTATGCGGTGGATGTAAACAGTAAACTTGAATCTTCTCCCGGGATTAAAGATTCAGTTAAGCTTGGAAAATTTAAAGAAGAATTCGAAAAATTACAATATGATTGATCGGCAGACAAAGTTCAATGTAAAGGAGGACGGTTATTATGGAAATTTTGGAGGGGCATATATACCCGAAATGCTTTATCCAAATATAGAAGAACTGCGAAAAAATTACTTTGGTATTTTAAAGGATATTAAGTTTCAGGAGGATTTTTATGAATTGTTGAAAAACTACGCCGGAAGGCCTACACCTTTGTATTTTGCGGATAGACTTTCTGAGAGGTACAAGGCTCAAATTTTTTTAAAAAGAGAGGATCTTTGCCATACTGGAGCTCATAAGATCAACAATACAATTGGTCAAATTTTGCTTGCAAAAAGACTCGGTAAGACAAAAATAATTGCTGAAACAGGGGCTGGGCAGCATGGTGTTGCGACAGCCACAGTTTGCGCATTGATGGGAATGGAATGCATTGTTTTCATGGGAACCCTGGATATTGAACGACAACGGCCGAATGTCGAACGTATGAAAATCCTGGGAGCTGAGGTGAGGCCGGCAGAAAGTGGAAATAAAACACTAAAAGATGCCACCAATGAAGCAATGCGGCACTGGATCAATAATCCACGGGATACACATTATATCATTGGTTCAGTAGTAGGTCCACATCCATACCCGGATATGGTAACCAGATTTCAGTCAGTGATCAGCGAAGAAATGAAATGGCAATTAAAACAGCTGAATGTACGAAAGAATCCTGACTATATAATAGCTTGTCTTGGAGGCGGAAGTAATGCTGCCGGAGCTTTTTATCATTATTTTGATAAAAAAAATGTTCAGTTAATCGCAGTTGAGGCTGCAGGCAAAGGGGTTGATTCAGGAGAATCAGCTGCGACCACCGCTTTGGGAAAGCCTGGAATATTACATGGTAGCAAAACGATGTTAATGCAGACTGAGGATGGTCAGGTCGTTGAACCTTATTCCATTTCAGCCGGATTGGATTATCCGGGGATTGGACCTTTACATGCTCATTTATTTGAATGTGGCAGAGCAAAGTTTTACAATGTAACGGATGATGAAGCTATGCGTGCTGGAATTTTACTGAGCCGGTTGGAAGGAATTATTCCGGCCATTGAAACTGCACATGCCTTGGCTATTCTCGAAAAATTGACCTGGAAAAAAACCGATATCATTGTGATCAATCTTTCCGGTAGAGGAGATAAAGATCTGGAAACTTATATTAAGTGGGGACAATACTGATATAAAATGGAAATAAATACGGGCAATAAAATCGATCAACTTTTTGCTGAAAAAAAAGGGAAAATCTTATCAGCCTATTTTACGGCCGGATTCCCTCAGTTAGAAGATACCATGTTGATTATGAGAAGTTTACAAGAAGGAGGGGCAGATATGATTGAGGTTGGTATTCCATTTTCTGATCCGGTAGCTGATGGCCCTACCATTCAACAAAGTAATAAAATAGCCCTCGACAATGGAGTTACACTTAAAAAAATCTTTGAACAAATAAATCAGGTAAAAGAAAAAATCCATATCCCAGTATTATTAATGGGTTATCTCAATCCAATTTATCAATATGGAATAAGGAAGTTTTGCCAGGACTGCAGTAAGGCAGGTGTTTCAGGATTAATCATTCCGGATCTCCCGATTAATGAATATCAAAACAACTATCAGGATATTTTTGAATCCAACGGCCTTTTCAATATATTTTTGATCACACCGGAAACCTCTCACGACAGACTTGAGGTGATAGATAACATCAGTCATGGATTTATTTATATGGTATCTGCCTCAAGTACCACTGGTGCACGAAAGGGATTAAAAGCAGAGCAGATAAACTACTTTAAGCGTATTCGAAAGATGAATCTTAAAACGCCCCGTTTGATTGGTTTTGGGATTTCTGATAAAAATAGTTTTACAATCGCATCACAATATGCCCATGGGGCTATTATTGGCAGCGCCATCATTAAATTACTTGCGGAAACCAAAAACATTGAAAATGATATCATATCATATATAAGATCAGTGAAGGCGATAAATAATTAATCATTAAGAATATGATCATACAATTAAAAAAAGATATAACGGATAAGCAGAAAAACTCCATAATTGAGAAGCTGCATACCATTAAATATAAATCCAACGAAGTGAAGACACAGGAGGGAACCTATATTATAGGTATTGGCAAACAGGTATTTGATATAAGAGAAATAGGATTCATGCCTGGCATAAAGGATATTCATATAGTTTCCGATAGTTATAAACTGGTTTCCCGGAAGTGGAAAGTAAATCCAACGATTATAGACCTTGGAGATCAGATAAAAATTGGTAAAGGTCAGTTTACAATTATGGCAGGACCTTGTTCTATCGAAGGAGAGGATAATATTCATCAAACTATTACCCATCTGAAAGATAATAATATAAGGATTATGCGTGGAGGTGTTTATAAGCCTAGGAGTTCTCCCTATTCGTTTCGAGGATTAGGGATTGATGGTTTAAAAACATGGTACATGAAGACCAGGAGAGCCGGTATCAAGATCATTACGGAAGTTATGCAGGTATCACAGATCGAACCAATGTATGATTATGTTGATATATATCAGGTAGGTGCCAGAAACACTCAAAATTTCAATCTGCTGGATGAATTGGGTAAAATAGATAAACCGGTCATGATCAAAAGAGGGATATCCGGTACCATTGATGAACTGCTTTATTCTGCTGAATATGTATTTTCAGGAGGAAATGAACGTTTAATTCTTTGTGAGCGCGGGATCAGAACTTATGAAACTGCAAGCAGGAATACCCTTGATCTCAATGCTATCCCCATATTAAAAGAAAAAACACACTTGCCTGTGATTGTGGATCCATCTCATGGGATTGGTATCCGTGAATATGTTGAACCCATGGCATTAGCATCAGTGATGGCTGGTGCAGATGGTGTGATGCTTGAAATACATCCGGAACCGGAGAAAGCTTTTTCTGACGGACAACAAACGTTGAATTACCAGGAAGCCGCAATTTTTTGCCGAAAATCAGGTTTGTAGTCGATCGTGAAATCAGGAATATGCTTCCTGAACTTTTCAACGATCTCCATGAATGAACTGACCGTATACATCCTTCGCATTTTCAGCAGGATGGGATCAGATCCGCTTTGAATGCACAAATGGAGGTGCGGAGCCATTCTGGGATGTTCGAACAACCGGTGAAAATCCGGACCGAATCCATCGGGCTCCAGGGAGGAGATGCGGACCCTGAAGGTTCCGGGTAATTCTATGATCTTCTCAATGGCCCCTTCAATGTTATAACCGCCATGCTCATAACGTCCTATATTGACCCCGGTGATCACAACTTCTTTGAATCCGTTGTCAACCACCCGTTTCACGTTATCCAGGATTTTTTCCAGCGGTCTGCTTACCGCCTTTCCCCTGACGGATAAGTATGGATTGTGTTTCCCAATTAATATCATTTAGAGTGATGTTTGCTGCAACCTCCCTTGCAATCTGGTCCGCCCAGAACAGAGACTTCTTGACCATAATGAAACCTTGTTTTATATTATATTATCTTTTTTCTAAAATATGGAAAAAATCAGAAAACGAGCTCGCCCTCGCTTGCGGGTATGCTCCCCTCGTCCATGGGGATTTCTTTTTTCTCTGCCTTCTTTTGCCTGGCCTTTGTTTCCTGCTTCTTTGCCTTCTTCGGTTCAGGCTTCCGGATCTTTTTTTTTTCCAAAGCCGCCCGTAATCAGGATGATTCCGGTAATTACAAGCGCGGCGCCGGCCCATTGGGTGGATGAGAGGCTGGAG
>Ga0209536_100001027_pt1 | contig 46306 bp, 50 predicted proteins | sample DeeMarSeWOR28_12_FD_187461 | JGI IMG/M metagenome (GOLD analysis project Ga0209536, IMG submission 187461) | Marine sediment microbial communities from White Oak River estuary, North Carolina - WOR-2-8_12 (SPAdes) (version 2) | ecosystem: Environmental > Aquatic > Marine > Intertidal zone >...
CTTAGGTCTAAACGGGAGAATGTGACTCGTGAATACGACCGTGTTCTACTGAGAGAGATTCTCGATTACATTGAAGAACTCTCAGAGAAGTATACTCTATATGTAGCAATAGGGCGTCTCACAAACATCCGAAACGCTGCGCGAAGAGGGAACTTCAAGGGAAGGGAGTTTAGAGGGATGATCCACTCTTGGGCTTTCGCAAGGATCACAAACAGCCTCAAACATGGACTTGCTCAGCTTGGTTGGAACACAGAAAGGAAGGATGCTCGATTCCGTATTGTTCCCGAGGCGTGGACTTCCATCATGTGTTGGAAGTGTGGAACAAAAGGACGACGACCCAAGCAGAACTATTTCCATTGTCCATCATGCGGTCACAAGACCAATGCAGACAGGAATGGAGCCATCAACATCGCCGGACGCCTCATTACGCTCACAAAGTCACTGCACTCTGTGAGAGGACTAGGTAAGTGGGAAGACTCTGTGCAAGCAGGGAAGCGCTCACGACTGAAAGCCCAAAAGAAGAAGCCTTCTCAAGGGAAGTCCTTACTCTCCAAAATGGAACAAACATCAAGTTCCGGGGAGTCCGCGGCTGTTCACTTTGTCCAATCGGACCTTGACAGCTTCAGTGATGAATCTGTTGAGAGTGATGATGACCCCGCCGTGGTAAGAACTGTGGAAACTTTCTCTGTGGTCAGGAGTGATGACTTGACATCAGCACAGGAGAACGAAGCCAGGTCTTCAGGAGGGATTCTAAACCAATGATTGTCGACAATGCTCCTACTAACTCAATGGTTCTATGGACTATTGAGGGTGGTGACACTGGTAGGAGAAGGGTAGAACACAGAAGTTTCTTGTTGAGCTTCACTCACACAAAGAAATGACAGGTTAGGATTTAAGAAGATGCAGATGTAGAACCATTTAAGAAGATGCAGAACTCGCTCAGCTCAAAGCACCTAGAGGGTATTTCCAATGGGACGCGTACTAGTAGCTGATGCGATTGAGGATTCTGCTGTGGCTGAGATAAAGGCTGCAGGACATGACGTAGTAATTAGAAACAAAGAAACTGATGGACCGATTGAGGATCAAATCAAGGGATTTGACTGTGTCGTGGTCAGAAGTGCTACCAAGATAACAAGGGACGTCATAGAGGCTGCAGACAGTCTCAAACTTGTGGTCAGAGCTGGTGTTGGCCTCGACAATGTAGACCAAGAGGCGGCAAAGGAAAAGGGCGTTGAGGTCCAGAACACGCCAGAGGCTCCTACAGTTTCTGTTGCTGAGATGGTATTCTCACTGATGTTTGCATTGGCCAGAAATGTCACCCAGGCTGATAGCTCCATGAAAGATGAACGCTGGGAGAAGAAGAAACTGACGGGCACTGAGCTCTGGAACAAGAAACTCGGAATCATAGGTTTTGGAAGAATCGGGTGTGAAGTGGCTACAAGAGCAAAGGCGTTTGACATGGACATCCTGTGCTATGATGTCTTGGACATCGAACAGGTCTGTGCAGACATTGGGACACGTCGATGCGGCATTGATGAGCTGATAGCAAGCGCTGACTACATCACTCTTCATGTGCCACTTGTCCCTCAGACACAGGGTATGATTGGGGAGAAAGAGTTCAAGAAGATGAAGAAGACAGCCTTTCTGATCAATACTGCACGAGGTGGAGTAGTCGATGAGAAGGCACTTCTGAAAGCCCTCAATGAGGGTGACATCGCAGGTGCAGCACTTGATGTGTTTGAGAATGAACCACCTCTTGATTGGGCACTCGTAAAACATCCAAAACTAATAGCAACTCCTCACCTTTCATCATCCACTATCGAGGCTCAGGAGAGAGTGGGAGAGCTTACTGCATACAAGGTCATCCAGGGACTCAAGAGCTAGAGCGTTACATCTTTAAGCAAATTTCCTCGGTGACGACTATGTCTTGGACCACGTCTAAGACTACCATTTCCTTTGTGTTGGCGGATACGTCCGCACGGGATGTGGCCTGAATAGGCTGAACCACAAACAAAGCGAATCAATAACGACAAAGGATGGAATAGAATGCCAACGGCATACAAGCATATACAAGACACTTGGTTAGAGGGTCAGAAAGAACGTTCTGATCTAGTAAGAAGTAGGATGATTGTGTGGAGAAAACAAGGAAGTATTGTACGTCTTGAACGCCCCACACGTCTTGGAAGAGCACGTTCTCTTGGCTATAAAGCAAAACAGGGATACGTAGTGGTCAGAGTAAAGATCGGACGTGGCCCCCGTGAGAAACCCAGACCAAGGATGGGTCGTAAGCCAAGAAGCATGGGTGTCACAAAATACACACCTCAGAAGTCCCGTCGATGGATTGCCGAAGAGAGAGTGGGGAGAAAGTTCCCAAACCTGCGAGTCTTAAACTCCTACTGGGTTGGTTCAGACCACAAGTGGGTCTGGCATGAGGTCATTCTTGTTGATCCAAATCACCCAGTGATCTATAACGATCCTAACATCAACTGGATCTGTGATTCAGTCCAGAAGGGAAGAGAGAACCGAGGTCTTACCTCAGCTGGCAAACGCAGCAGGGGTCTCCGAAAGAAAGGTCGTGGCGCTGAGAAGATTCGACCATCTCTCGGTGCTAAAGGCAATGTTGGGAAATAACCAGTCGTGGGATATCTCATGACGTTCGTTGCCAAGATTGAGGCACGAGCTTACTCACGAGTCACAGAGCTACCTGAGAGAGTGGAAAGTGCAGTACTCAATGTTTTTCCCGAGGAGTTTCGAAAAGACGTCATCGTGAGTTTCTCAAAGGCTGAAGGACATTCTGGATATGCTATCCAAATCATCGAGGCTAGTCTGAAGAACAGAGATGGTTGTGAATCAACACTTGACCGCATGTTTTCTAGCTTTGACGACAGAGACCGTCAACGTGTGCGAAACTCGCTTCCCCAACGATTGAACGAAAATTGTCTATTCTTTCTCAGGATTGATAAGCAGCTAGCGTTTCTGGATAAGTTGAAACTGGCAGATGGACCTGATGTGATCAGTGTCAGAATGGACATCAAGCGGCAACCTAAGTGCAAACAGGAGGATGCAATCGAACTGCTTGAAAACCGTCTTAAAAAAGCCGGAGGAGAGGACTAGTGTCATCAATAGATCTTGGTGTATCAATGTCGGACTCGACCAGCCTTGAATCGTTCATCGAGATGGCATCAAGGCTTGGACTCACAGGTCTTGCAGCGAGAGAGGTGAAAGGTCCATTAACTGAAACAGTCCATGGAATTTCATTACTGAAACGAACGGACCTGAAGGGTCGGACTCTGACTTCAATAAAGAAACAGGTTTCCAAGATGAGGCCGCAGTCAATGATTCTGGCTGTTCCATTGACCAGTGTGGAAATAACAAACTGGGCAGCTGGTGACAATAGGATTGACATCTTGACACTTGATCCCACCAGGAGCAATCGTTTCCGTGAGTCCACAGCCCGCCTAGCAGCCTCAACTGGGACCCATCTTGAGATTCAGTTTGCCCCACTTCTTGATTCAATTGGGCTGACTAGGTCAAAGATAATCAAGACGTATAGAGAAGCTGTTGGAATTGCTAAGGATTCAGGAATGTCAGTAATCCTGACCAGTGGTGCCAAACACCCCCTGTACCTGCGGTCTGCCATGGCAATGCGTCATATTGGACAACTCTTGGGAATGGATTCCAAGTATGCTGAAGCAGTTGTGTCTAGGACCCCATTTGAGATTCTGGCACAAAACAAGATGAAGATTAGCCTGAAGTACGTGGCGGATGGAATTGAAATCATTGTGGGTGAGGACGATGAAGAAGACCCGTAAACGATACCTATCATTCCACCTTCACAAGGAAGGACCTGCTATCAAAGATGAGAAACATCTCAGCAATGCAATTTGGAAAAACCTGTTATCCCTCTATGGTGAGGTCAGTGCAGCAGACTCCAAATTGTTTCTGGTAGAATTCGATGGTGACACCGGCGAAGGTGTTCTCCAATGCACCCTCTCATCCCTAGAGAAGGTGATCACATCTGCTGTACTGATAGGCTCTATTGGGACTACTAATGTATCATTTGAACCCAAGAAGACCTCTGGAACTCTCAAGGCACTTCGTCGTTAGGACAAGACCAGTTGGACCTCTTCGATCTCTTCATCGACTAGGATATACGCTCTACTCTCCCATGTTCCACTGTCTTTTGACGCAATGAGCCAAACTACAGGATTCAGTTTCATATTCCGCTTATCAGTCTTGGAGGGATATGGTGCCGCTGGATGTGAGTGGAAAATACATACAAGCTCATGGCCCCGTTCTTCTGCTTCCACCAAGAGTCGATATTGTTCTTCAGGGTTTACACTGAAGGATATCGAGCTCGAAGAGGACTCGTTCAGAACCAGCTCGATATGCTCTGCGTAAATGGAATCTTCTGATACATTCCCAAAGATGAGTGCCGCTGCCTCATTTGGCAGATTTTTTTCTGCATGTCCATGAAGCAACAACAGATCACTTCTTAGTAGATGCAGTGAGTACTGCATCATCAAAACTCCTTCAATCTAGAGTCGACTTGATCTCTTCTAACACTATGCATGTTTCGGCATCCGCAACACCTGTTAGACCGCCAAGTCGATTTTCGAGAAATTCCTTCAATTCGGTGAGGTCGTCAACAGTTACCATCATCATCAGACCGCAAGCACCATCGAGAAAGTATGCCTCATCGACCTCGTCAAACTCTTTGAGTTTCTTAGAGATCTCTTTGGCTTCCTTCATTGCGGCCTTGACCCGAATCATTGCACGGATCTTTCGTCCCATCTTTAGTTGATCCAGAACGACTGTGAACCTCTTGATGTACCCCTCATCTTGCAACCTCTTCACACGTCTACGAATTGTGACCTCGGTCCTATCAACAGCTTCGGCAATCTCGCTGAATGAACGTCTACCATCATGTTGAAGCATTGAGATGATTTTTGCATCTGTCGGGTCTAGTCTCTTCATTGCTCTTCGCCACTTTTTCTGGGACGTTGCCGGTGTTCGATATCGTACATATATATTAACTGTTATGTACGAACTCGTAAGGCACTCGTTTCTCCCTCAAAATGGAAAATTAGAGTACCCTGAGTTCCTCTGTGATGATTTTGTCCTCAATTGGTGTCATTATTGCATAGAGCTCTATATGGTCCACCAACGATTTTGCGTTTCGAATCTTCTCTTCCAGAAGTTCTTGGATCTGAAAGATTCCTGATGCATTGTTCATCGTGACTTCGATTCTCACTGTCTTTGAGTCACCCTTCTTGATTTGTACCCGTTCAATGGCCATCGCACTTGCACTGTGAATGTTTACGCTTCCAGCCTCGAAGGGGATTCTTGCCCTACCCTTTGTCATATCGAGTGCATCAGCGATTCCTACTACTCCTGCTTCGACAGTCAATGGAACCGCTACTTTGTCATGACAATAGATTGCATGCATGACATGTCCTCTGATATGGACCTGTTTCCGTCGGTCATCTGGATAGACCTTAGCAAGGATTCTATCCAGTATTGGCATTGCAATCGCCACTGAGAACTCGTCATGATTGGTTCTACCAACAACCATTCCTATGTCATGTAGATAGCATCCCAGCAACACAACCAACTCGGAGTCTTCTGTATTGCCAGTCTCTTCCTTCACGATGGTTGTCTGTATACCTTTTACTAGCTCTCTGAGGAGTCGGATTCCATTCAGTGTCACAATCAATGAATGAATGTGACCATGGTCCGAATATCCCATTCGATCTATTGCCATCCGGTTGCTATCTTCCAGTACAGTCTGTACTTCTACATCGTTTTCTAATTCATCAAATGCAATCTGACAGAGCTTGCTATCCTTGAATGCTCTTCGTACTCTGTCTTTCAATGTGTTTCTTTGTCTTGGGCTTTTTGCCATTTTTTCCTGCCCCTTACTTCTTCTTTCTTCTTCGACTCTGACTATTGCTGATTCAGTAATAAATGAGATACTAATTGGAACTCGTTATCAGTAGGTCCCCTTGACCTATTCACACTGTCAGGTCTATTCAGATTCTTTTTCTTGTTATCTTTTTCACTGCTTTTTCTAATATGAACTAATTGTAATCGGCAGTGTTGGAATTGGAAACTGGTATTGGCTTAGGTCAATGTGAAGTCGGTCTTACAGATTTCACCTGTCTTAAGATCGATCTTGCTCAGCTGTGGAGTGCTTCCAGAAACCAGACCAACTGCGCCTCTGACAAGTCCACCCACAGGACAGGCTGTGTTGCCTTCCAGGTCATACCCACCTACACGACGTGGACAAATCAGGCAATTCTGCACAACAACGTGGGCAACATCGCCAGTCATCTCAATCGAGAGGTCTTCTGCAATTCTGACCTCTTCAAGCAATTTCTCCAATACTTCTTCAGCAGATGAAGTTGGTGTAATCACTCTCTGAGTAAGAAGCTCTTTTGCAATCTCTTGACCCATCCAGGTAGCAAGAACATCCATTGCTCCTTGAGGTCCAAAATCAGGATTCAGAATTGCATCACGTGCATATACAAGTCCAGCACCAAGACCAATTGCCATCTTGTTCAGATAGTTTCGTGCAGGATCTTTCTTCCGTCTAAATCTGAAGAAGCTCATAATTTTTCCAATTAAATTCGTTTAATTAACCCTTCTTGGACATATCTCTCGCATACAGACTCGACCTGTTTCAGGTCTATCTTGCTTCCCAAGGCCTTTTCCAAGAAATCCACCTTCTGTCTGATAACGCTGAGACAGATAGTACCTGACTCACAGATTGTCTTGAGGATTGTCTTGTCCAACACAAAAGATGTAGCCTCTCTCTCCTTCAATTCATCAAACACATAGAGAGCTTGATAGCATGGTTCTCCCATTTGCTCTGAGAGATTCTCTGCAACTTCGGTCGCCGATACAAAGCTTTCAGCTCGAGTCCCATCCATCTGAAAACTGTCAGAACTCTCGACGCCTCGAATTCTCCGGTTTTTGTCAACATAGACAGTAATCGCATGCAGAGGATCACCATGTGCAAGCATCACCTTTAGAATACCACCTTGTTGCTCGTTTAGCTTTTCTTGAGAGACCTCAAACTCCACTGATCCATTGCAGATGTCACAATGCACACGAATCTTGTTTGCACTCAAGGCGATTTCAACTCCTCTTTACATCGAGAACAATATGCGACATATTAGTGTTGGTGACACGAACTCAAAGGGGTTAATCTAACGGTTCTGAAACCATGACCTGAAGTCTGTCAATAAGACAGTCGAAATTCTCACCAGTCTTGGAACTTACCAGAATGAAATCGATTCCGTACTCATCTGCCAGTTCTTGGATATCCTCACAGGATACTCCTTGCCCCAAGTCTAGCTTGTTGCCGACTAGCAACTTATTCTCATCAGGAACACCCACAATCAGCTCCATCCATTCACGTATCTTTGTGAGTGAAAGGAATGAATTGCAGTCGAACACTATCAGTGCTGCCTTTGCACCGATAATCAGTGAACCTTGGAAGAAACGGAACTGCTTCTGGCCCCCAAAATCAAATGCCGCAACTTTGATTGATTCAGAGTCACCATGGGTCGAGATGGTCCATGACTCCACATCAAATCCGATTGTCATGGTCTTATCGATGAAAGTACCTGTAGCCAGTCGAGAGATCAATGTGCTTTTGCCTACTCCACCGTCCCCCACAACTGCCAATTTCACAAGTTTCTGTGGAGTAGCTGCTTTCAATTCTTGCATCCCTGCGGCACCTTGTTCTGTCGAATCCAAATTTTATGTATATTAATTTACTATGTTCAAATGGAAAAATTCAACTGCCAAATTATCGGAAAATTACAATCTGTAACTGGAATCACAGACGGATAGGGTTCGGACCAATCTTTCTGATTTCGTCTGCAAACTTGCTGACTTCAGCCGCAAATTTGTCACCTTCAGCCGCCGACACAAATACCATCTTCACACGGCCATAATTGTTTGAATGTATCTTCAATTCTCATCCATAGAATGAGACTAATCTCCAAAGTACTAAAATGCATGAGAAGTATTTGCTTCATTAGATAGCGTGGTGATGAAGAGTGGATATTGTTCTTGCATCTCTCGTCATTCTAGTTGAGCTTGCAATCTCACTTCTGATTGGGTTTCTACCGAAAAAATACCTACATGATCTTTCTTGTGCTTTAGCCATTGCTCTGGGGATTGTGTTTCCAGTCGCATATCTCAGCTTGGAGTATCGTGCATCGCTTGCAATAGATGCAAATATGTTGATTGTGGCTGGAGTAGCTCTTTTCCTGCCTCTCGCTGGGATAATGGGAGGCACCGGACTAAAAGACAGGATTCGTGAACGACAAAGAAAAGTCAAGACTTCCGAGTTCAAGGCTGAAGAAAGAGAAACTCAAGATCGAGATGTACGTAAAGAAGCTCCAAAGAGCGCTGAAGAAACATTGGAAGAATTCCGACAAAGGAATGCGCATTTGTACGAGCAGATACGAAGAGAACTGTTTGATCAGGAGTTAGACGAATTGGTCCAGTTTCAAGATGCTGCGAAGAAATTGCATTCTGCTCCCGAAACACTGACACCAGCTGAAAGAGCGATGATACAACAGTTTGCAAAAGATGTCGAACCATATGTTGGAATTAATACAATTGCAGCAATTGGAGGTCTGGAGAGTTGGACTGGAGAAAAACCACAACCTATCACACAAGAGGAGATAGATGCCATGCCAGACACTGTTACAGTAGTCTATGCCTGCCCTAACTGTAGAGAGGTCAATAAGTTTGGTTATGGAAAAATGTCAACACCAATACTCAGGGCACCAGACTCGATGAACATTGTTGGTGGTCGTTTGTTCACTACCACCTCACACACTTGTTCGAAATGTAACTATGCTTTGACTATGACTCTGTTACAGTGTGATAAGTGTAAGATTGGGTGGCAACCATTCTTCTATGCAGTTCATACACCACCTCATTCTTCTCTCTTGTTATCCGGAACTTGTTACATGTGTTGGGATAAAGTACGAGATAGTTCAAACATGCAAAACTAAAGGCGAATCGGGTTCGGTCCTATCTTTCGAACCTCATCAGCAAACTTGTTGACCTCAGCTGCAAACTTGTCACCCTCCGCTGCACTTACGAAGACCATCTTTACACGATCTTCATTGAGTCCCAACTGACCGACTAACTTTCTCGCAAACCTGACTCTTCTCTCGGCACCTAAATTGCCAGTTTTGTATGCGCAGTCACCAGGATGACAGCCTACAACAAGAACTCCATCAGCCCCCTCCTGCAGTGCTTTCAGTATGAAATTGATGTCTAATCTAGCTGTGCATGGCATCCTGATTATCCTACTCGTAATGTCATACTGGAGCTTCATTGTTCCAGCTAGATCTGAAGCCGCATACATGCATTGCATGCACCCGAACACTATGATGTTCATGTCTTTTGGAGGCATTAGCAGATATCACCAGATGATTATCTGAAGGAGGGGGCAATCTGACCTCCATATAATCTTTCATGTCTGTGGATTCTACGTCATGACCAAGTTGTTTGAGAAGAGTATGTAGATGGTTTCAACAAGACCATCCAAAGCAGAAATCGGTTCTAGAACTGTACCACTCAAAAGATTCCTGTCAGGCGTGCCAGTACCACTGTTGGATATGATGTACCCATCTCCTACTTGGAAAGTTGTCACATATACCCAAGAGCCATCAGTGTAGGTGATTTCTATGTCAAAACCGATGTGCGGACTCGTTTCTAGCAATTCGGATGCAGAAATCTCTGATGGATAAGTACTATTCAGTCCCTCAAGAAGGCTCAAACTGATGCTCAGAACCTCTTCTGGAGTTACCTGGAATTCTCTATCGTAGATCTCTGTATTCTCCCAGCCTTCAGAGTCATCCACAAAACTGGCTAAGATGGTCCAGTTACCATCTTGAAAGACAACAGAGGCTTCCATGAGTTCTGGATAGAGTATGTCTGTAGAGTTCCCACATATCATAATTGAAGCAATATTCAGAGTGTTTGAGATATTGCCATTATTGGATTGAGAGGAGAAGTAGAATAACGCAGTCGATGTCACTGCTAGTACTAGGATAGTAGCCACAGCAATTACTTTGGTGTTTTCTTGTGACATTTCAGGCCCCTCCAACTGCAATATGACATTGTGTAAGAGTGAGTTCATGAATCTTCTTGTGTACGAACAAGGTCATTGAATTAATCACTTATCTCCATACTAGACGAGTTCTCACCGAGTATTTCCGGAACACCTATGGCTAAAGCATGAGTTAGGCCATCCTTTGTGAAACGATAACCACTACCATCTTTACATTTCTCGAAATGACCTCTGTATGCTTCGAACTGCTTTCGTGAAGCTGTGAAGACCCTAGAAACTCGACCGCTATTGATCTTCCACTCATCCGCAATAGCTGTTGCTCCCATGCAGCGGTCGAAATTCTTCAACAGTGAAAGGATAACCATCTGATAGTCTCCCGTTAGACCGACCTCACTGCGCTCACTATCAGAAAGACCGAAGAGATGTCTGGTTCTGGATTGGGCATCGTTCACCTCCCGAGTTACATCCCCTATCCACGAAAGCCTCTCTCTGTCTGATTCTAATTTTTCAATCTTCGAACAGATGCCATCAAGACGTCCATATGCCTGTCCAACACTTTCGTTCTCCCTTATTGTGACCCGGACAATTACATTTCCAATTTTCCTCTCTAATTCCGTACCTAGAAGGTTTTCATCATTCATATGTGTCACCCCAACAATTCGGATTTTGACGCGAATAGATATGCCTCAATGAAGTAGGTAGTAAATCTTTCTCAAAACATGGTGCTGGTCATATCAGACAAGCTCCTCTGAGTCAGGTTGCCAAGGCGGATAGACAATGCAGAGGAACTCAAGATTACCTTTCCCAGTGTTCTCGATATACTGGATAGCTTGTGGTGGAATGTAGATTGTGTCCCCTGGGCCCACCTCTGTTCTTTCATCGTCAATATGCATCAATCCTGTTCCCTTGAGGATGTAATAGACCTCTGAAGCGGTGAAGAATCTGTGAGGTAGTGATGACACATTAGGTTCCAACGTGGCATGAGCCAGACTATAATTCAGGGAGGTCAGACCACTCTCATGAAGTGGGTTTAGCATCTCTCGAATTATAGTATTGTCCAGTCCTGTAATCGTCTTGAGTTCTTTCAGTCGTTTGACAATCATCCGACTCGCCTTGGTCTGACCAAGACAATTCTACTCTTGTGTATTCTGTTTCCGATGTCTATACATCCAGTATGCTGGTACGAGTAGTCCGAGAACAGCTAGTAGGAGGATTGTGAAACTGGCAATTCCTACCTGTACGATTGTCTGTAGGCCGACACTAGCTGCTAGGAGTCTGCTGACTTGAGAACCAACCCGACTCAAAATGACCAGAAGTACAATCATCACAGCCATCGTTGGTACTTCACCAATGGATTCATCGATTTTTGAGATGGTTGTCGATAGACCGTAGACGAGTAATGCTAACTGGAGAATCACATCGGATATGGCCCATTGAGGTGCAACAAGGGAAACCAAACGGTAGGTGTGATACACACCATAGAGGAAGATCACTAAGGTCAGAAGTGTCGTTTGAGTGGGTATTCCCTCTTCACCTCTGAAGAAGATGGTAAGAACTGGTAATAATGCAATACCAAGAGGGAATACAAGCATCACAATCTGTTGTTCAAATGGAAGAGTGAACAGATCCAGAAAGATCACCAATGCGCCAAAGATCATGAAATCGACTACCCAAAATAGTATGAAGAACAGCCAATGCAGGTTCCTCTTGTCACCGAGTTTGGCTGATATCGACTTGCCAATATTCCATCCAAGCAATACTGCAAAGTATGCTGTGATAAGGGCATCACCAAATGTGAGAGGTACACCAACGAATGGGCCTGTTAAAGCTGTGATTGGGCCCAATGCCATGAAAAGAAGGATGAGAACGAGGCACAGTGCTGCCTGATAACCCAGACCTCTCCTATCTCCACTGAAGAATAGTTCTCGGCCTTTTGGTACCAAAGAAAAGACCACCAGTGCAATTACAAAATACTGGAAAGACACAGTAACTGATATTGCAAATCCAAGAATTGGGTCTGTGATAGCAATCAGAGAGTTAGGATCAACTGCAATCCACACTGATATTATAGTTGTAGCAATCAAAGAGAGAATGAAGCTGAAATTGTACCATGAGTTTGTCAATAGGATTTTGAGTCCGTCAAAGAAACGCATCTTGTTCCACCAGTATGGTTGTTTAGGAGCCCGACTCCAAAGATGGACTCCCATTAAACCATATTCTGTGTGAACTAACTCAGAACTCAGGTGGTTTCTTATTGTACCATTTTGGAATGGTTTCCATTGCAGGGTCGTATCCGCTCAAGACATGACGACCAAGAATGAGTCTCTGAACCTCACTTGTCCCTTCATAGATCTGATAGAGTTTAGCATCCCTGAAGAGTTTCTCGAGTGGATACTGGTCTATGTACCCATATCCTCCATGAATCTGAAGCGCTTCACTAGCAACCTCCATTGCTACATCAGTGGCGTAGGCTTTTGCTGCACTCGCAGGGATAGTTGCATCACCGACATTGTCTGTAGTCCATGCAGCTTTCAGGTACATCATTCGTGATGCTTCAATCTTCATGAACATTTCAGCCAATTTGAACTGAATTACCTCAAATTCTCTCAGTTTTTCACCAAAAACCTCTCGTTTGTTGACATAATCCCGAGCATACTCCATTGCAGCACGTGCAAGACCAGTTGCAAAGGCTGCAATTGAAGGACGGGTCATGGCGAAAGTCTGCATGGCAATCCCAAATCCCTTTCCTTCAGCACCCAAAAGGTTCTCCTCTGGAACTTTGGCATCCCGAAACATAACGGCTGATGTAGTCGAAGCCTTATGTCCCATCTTCTCCACAGGACGACCTGTCTTGACCCCTGGTGTGTCTGCATCAACGATGAACGCGCAGAGTGCTTTGTGACGCTTGGTCGGGTCGAGACTTGCAAACACAGTGAAATAGTCTGCATGTGGTGCATTAGTAATCCAAAACTTGGACCCATTCAACACATAGTTGCTTCCCTCTTTCTTCACACGAGTTTGAATTCCAGCGACGTCTGAACCCATTCCCGGTTCAGAACATGCAAAGCTCACGAACTTGAGATCTTCAGTGAGTGGGCGCAGGTACTTTTCCTTCTGCTCATCAGTGCCTGCCACAAGAATGGGCTCTGCACCCAGAGTGTTGACGTAGATACTGGTTGTCATGCCAGCACAACCTGCAGCCATCTCCTCCACAGTGATACACTGCTCTATGGAACCCAGACCCAATCCTCCATACTTCTTTGGTATTGACAGGTTCATTAGACCCTCTTCCCAGCACTTCTGGATGATAGGTCGTGGAAACTCTCCACTCTTGTCATAGTAATGTGCATACGGAATCATGTATTCCTGAGCAAATTTACGTGCTCTCTTCTGGAGATCAAGCTGGTCATCTGTAAGACTGAAGTCAATCATCGTGTTCCCTCACCTTGAGTTTGTCCGGTTTCCTACCTTTGACTATGTAGTATAAGTTAGTTGCTAAGTGACTGTTTCGAAACTCATGGAGAGCTTGTGATGTGCTTCACTACCTCAGGTAGATTCCATTTCAGAACTAGCTCAAGGGCTCCACCTTCTGGGCCTGGACAACGTCTGACACAGGTACGACATGCAACACAGAGCCAGAGGTCAACTTCCACAGTACCGAAACCAGGGGACTCTTTCTCTAGTACTATGTCCTTGGATGGTTTTGCTGTAGCCAGATTCTGAACAGTTTTGTAGAACAGGGACCTGTTTGATGGCAGTTCTGCCATCTCCTTGTCAGAGACCTCGAAGAACTTGGGAATCTCGATTCGTGGTCTCAACTCTATTGCGTCTTCAGGACAAGAAATCTCACATGACTTACAGCCAAGACATTTTGAGTGGTCCCAGTCCACAGTTCCAAATCCAAGGAGGGGTGCGTAACCCATCTGATTCCTGTATTCATCAAGCACCGATGGAACATCTACATCAGCGAGATCCGCAAGGGTGACTTTTGGCCTAGTGCTCGGGATTTTAGCACGTGTTCTATATGCAAGAAGCACTGCAGATCGTATCTTATCCTCCACCTCAACAAGTGTTTCCTTCTCAATGATGGATCCACTTACTCTGATTCCAGCTAGCTTATCCCTTGCCTTGGCAAAGGTCTCCAAAGAGGCGACTAGATTACCTATGTCTTGCGCCTTGAAATCTCCAAGTATTCTATTGAGCTGACCCTTTGCTTCTGTCAGTTGCAGTGCTAGACTGCAGGCTGTTTGAACAGTCAACTCAGTTTCAGTTGGTGTTCTTGGTACATCATAGAGGATGTATCCATGACTCTCTCCAGCAATAGTAAGGAGCTCATCACGCTTCATCCTGAGGAGGTGCCGAAGTATTTGGTCTGGAGCAATAGTGGTTCTCTCCGCAATGTCCTTGACAGCCATTGCACCAAGCTCTCGAAGCAGGATTAAGATGGTGCCTCTCTCAAGTTCGTTCTCGAGATAGGTGTCCATCATAGTCTGATACACTTCGGGGTCTAATTTCTCCCCATACACATTCACACCCGATACTAGATTGGGACCCTTCTCTAGTGTAATCTTTAGTCTGAATCTTGCAAAGGCCTCAAGTCCTGCAGACACAAGAAGTCTTAGGTTCTCGGAATCATCGGATGATTGTGAAGTGAGGAGAGCTTCAGTAGCATTGTCTACAGATTCTCTCAGTTTGTTCAGACTCTCCGAGAGCGCGGTCTCATCATAAGTCCCGAGGATTTGCAGACGCTCAAGTAGTTTCTGAAGTCTTTCTAGAGATGACCCAGTGGCTTTAGCCTCATCACCCTCCAAGGACTTGGCCATCCCGCGGACCTGTTGTACAATCCTCTTCAGGACTATTGTTGAGTTCGGTGTTTCTGAGAGTACTATTGAGAAGACTGGAGCATCACCCTCGAGGCTCACCATCTCCACTTCTCCTCTCTGAATCATGGTCACTATAGCGTTCTGAAGAATCCGTGGTGAAACGTCAGTTATTTCACTCATCTGGATGATTGTCTTGGACCCCATCTTGCCAAGAATGAAGATGATCAGCCCACGATATACTTCTGTGAGGATATTCTCACTGACTAGTCTTGAGAAACGCGCATCATCAATTCGGTCCTCACGTTTTCCTCTCTTCACCTGGGCTGTAGCCCTCAGACCAGGTCCATATCGAGTCTTAGTCCCTATCTTCTGGAGTTCATCCAGAGCCTGGTCAGGGTCTGCATCTATCTTCTCCTTTGCTTTCTCAAGGTCTTGTATCAATGTGACAAGTTCGGATTTGGCTGATTCGGCCTCTGTTTCTGCGCTCTCTTCAAACTGTTGAATGGTTGACTCCATCTCGGATGTCAGATTTGAAATTGTGGAGAGGACTGCATTCATATCCACATCTATACCGACATGCTCCTCCTCCACTACTGTCATTCTAGACAGAGTGTCTGAAAGAAGCGTGAAAAATCCCTTCAGCGGTTCAGACTCTGAAATCTTCTGAGACTTCTCAAGGTTCGATATAGCCTCTTGGAGAATCCCCTTGTCATTTATTTCAGAAACCAGATTTGCTTTCTTGAATGCCTCTAAGAACTCTCCAAAATAGGAGTCAGGAAATGCAAGGATTGATTCTGTGAGGGGCGCTAGCTCGTTCTTCAGGTTCTCAAGTTCCTCATTGACCTTATTGAGTGGAATGGCTGCTTCTTCCTTGAGCCCTCCCAAGGCCAAGACCATGTCCAACATACGCTGTCTCTTTGGAGCGATGGTCTTCTCTGGTGTTGAATGACTCATTCACTCACCTCCATCCACTTGCCTGCAGTCCCTTCATGGACCGGTGTGGGTCCCAGTTTCTTAGCACGCTTCACCATCTCGTTGATAGCATTAGTAAATCGTTCAGGTTCTGCACTGAACATTCTGAACATATCTACCCGTTCACCTTTCCAACCAATGGCATTGAGTATATCCCGTGCTACATCGACTTGTACTTGGGCAATCTCGTTTCCAGTACCTCCAATGTGACAACGGTCTTTCTCACAGGCTGCTATCATGACTGCACTGGCTCCGCTTTCAAAGCCCTTCAGAATGTCAATGATACTTACTCTGCCTGCACATGGTACGGGTATAAATCGAGTACTTGCTGGATACTCCATCCTCTGAGTTCCAACGATATCCATCGTTGACACTGAACACTCCTCGCAATAGAAACAGAGTGTAAGAGGATACTCTGGACCTGCACCTTCAAGCATAGATTCGATCTCGGACCAGAGCTGTTCATTAGAGAGGAAACTGAGCTGGGTGGCTCCTGAAGGACATAGGCTTTGACATACTCCACATGAGTGGCAGTTCAGGGTGTCAATCGCAGCCTTGAAGAGAATCTTCTGATCCTCATCAAGTTCCTCAGCATCAGTCTGTTCAATCATGAGTGGAACTCCACGAGGACACTGTTGTGCACATAGACTGCACCCGACACAGTCATCCACATCTAGGATTGCGCCTCTTGCAGGAGTTTCAATCACACCACCCTGCAACTCGTTGTGAATGATTAGAGCTCCCGCCTGTGCATCTGTCACGGCCTCATGGACGAACTGTGGTCTTGTAACTCCTCCAACTGCGACCACTCCTCGTCTGCGGGTTTCATTTCGTCTAAGCTTTCCATAGAGTTCCTGTACATGTCCATCTTCTTCAATTGCATAACCTAGACTCTCAGACAGTTCGAAGACACCATCAGGAGGTAGGATGGCTGAGGACAGGACAAGTAGGTCAACTGGAACTTCGAGATATTTGTCTAGGAGAGAGTCGTAAATTCTAACAAATGTCTGACCTTCTTTTTCCCAGGTCATACTGACTCGACCACGGATGTAGTCAACACCTTTCTCCCGAGACTGCTTGTATATCATCTCATTTTCAAATGGAACACGGATGTCCATGTATACAATTCTCACGTTGGCACCAGGAACCTTTTCCAGAATCTCAAGAGAATTATCTATTGCAAAAGTGCAACAGAGCTTGCTACAGTCCTTCTTGTAATCCTCGGATCTGCTCCCTACACATTGTACCATCACAACTTCTCTAACTGGGTTTCCATCAGAGGGTCTGATCACATCCCCTTCAGAGAGCATTTGAGAAAGTTCAAACTGTGTGAGGACATCAGGATTCTTTCCATAACGATACTCATCCATTGCTACTGGTTTGAACTCCTTGAATCCTGTTGCTAGGACTATTCCTGAAGTTTTGAGCGTCAGCTCCTTCTCCTCGGATGTATAATGAACTGTGAAGTTGCCCATCTCTCCGGTCACATATCTTACTCTCGTCTTGGTCATGGATGTGATGTTTGTATCATTCTCTAGGGTCTTTAATCGATCACTGAGAATGTCTTTTCCTGACATACCAGTAGGTGCTACGACCGGTAGGTCCTTCACATGTCCACCGAGTTCATCTGAAATCTCTAGCAGAGTGATTTTGTACCCGAGATTGGACAGTCCAAGTGCAGACTCTATTCCTGCGATTCCTCCTCCTATGACTGTCACATGGTTTGGCATCTCTTTCTTCTCGATTGCTATCGGTTTCGAAAGTGTGGATCTAGCAAGTGCACCACGTATCATATCCACTGACTTCTTGGTGGCCTCGTCCATCTCCTTGTGGACCCAGGCTGAGTGCTCTCGAATGTTGACAAATTGAATCTGTGAGGGGTTGATCCCTTTTGAATCCAGAAACTGCTTGATTCTAGGCTGAATCTTCTGACTCGTGCATGCAGCAATGACGAGGCGACCGTTGTTTGCCTTCATCAACTCAGATATCTTGGTGAGCCCTTCCTCTTGACATACTAAATCATGGACTGTCACGGAAGAAGCTAGTCCCATCTTACCTACTTCAGATTCCAAGAAATCATAGTTTAGATGAAGCTGGTTGCCGCAAGTACAGATGAGAACTGCAGATTTGTCGTCACTCATCTTCATCCCTTCCTGCTCTGCAGTATCTTGGAAACTACTGCCCGCGCTTGAGTTACACTCTCAGGAACCTCTGCTGGGCCCAATGCTGTACCACAAGCGTACACATGGTCTCCCATTACCATAACAGTAGGATCAACAAAGCCACTTTCAGACTTCAGTCCCAATGTTTCGATGATTTTAATACTGTCAGCCGGGGGTTCAAGAGCAGATGAGAGGACAAACAGGTCCACTGAGAACTTGAGATACTTGTTCAAGAGAGAATCATACACAACTATCTCCAGTGAGTCATCATCTCTAGGTGTTATGAGCGAAACTTTTCCCCGAACGAATTCCACACCTGATTCTCTAGCCTCACGATAGTATTTCTCGTATCTATCGTATGTGCGAATATCCATGTATACAACACTCACTTGGTCTACATCTCTCTCCTGTGTGATGATATTGGCATGCTTGAGTGCGTAGATACAGCATATCTTGGAACAATATGGGTAGTAGTTCTCATCTCTACTTCCGACACATTGAATCATCATAACACGTTTTGCTGGTTTTCCATCAGATGGTCTTACAAGAGACCCGCCCGAAGCACCAAGAGGATCGAGTATCTTTGCCAGTTCAAGCTGAGTGATGATATTGGGATGTTTTCCGTAACTATACTCCTCCACGTTGGTTGGCTTCATTTCATGATACCCAGTTGCAATAACAATGTCTGAAACAGTCACACTTTCTTCTGTGGTTTGGGCACCCAAATTGATTGCTTTAGTCGGACACTCCTCAGCAGCCTGTTTGGCTCCTTCGTCCTCCTTCTCTGGGTCGTAAACAACTGCCTGTGGCTGACACTGTGGTGAAAGAAGACGAAATGCTTCTGATTTTTCCAGGCACAGACCACACATAGTACACTTCTTGGGATCCACATACTGAGGACCTATCTCGATCTTCACTGTGAACTTGCCCGGTGTGCCAGATACTTCTTGAACTTCGCTGTTCATCTTTAGACTGATATTAGGTTGGTCAATCAGTGCGCTTCGATAGAAGCATTTACGTATTCCAGGTCGCCATCGATTTCCTTCAAAACAGTAGAAGCAGTCATCAGTTGGAAATGCTTTGTAGAGATCAAGTGCGTTACCACCTACGGTGGACAGACGCTCAACTAGGACTGTCTGGATACCAGAGTCTGCCAGCTCAACAGCAGCAGTCATCCCTGCAACGCCTGCACCAATGACGAGGACAGGATTGGACACTCCTTCTTTCACCTCAGCCAGTCAGATGATCAAGAATCGGGTCTGCAGGCACTCTGTTCATGCTAAGACCAACTTCCTCTTCATCCAGTCCTAGGGCAAGTCCAAGAATCTGTGGATACAGGATTACGGGTAGTCCATACTCCTCCCCATAAGACTCCTTCAGACCAAGCTGTTGCAAATCGAGCTGGTTACCGCATGCTGGACAGACCACTGTGACAAATACGGCACCAAACTCCTTCATAGACTTCAACTTGTCCCTTGCAAGGCGTATAGCCAACGCTTCGTTTACAGGAAGGACAGTAGCTCCACAACACTGTTTCCAGAGTGGATACTCCACAACTGTTGCACCTGTAGCCTCTACCAACTCGCTCAGATACTCGGGCTTGAACTCAGTCACATCAGCAGGACGAAGAACATGACAGCCATAGTGGATTGCTATTCCTACGCCATCGAGAGGCTTGGTAATCTTCTTCTTTATCTCCTTGACACCAATATCTGTGTAGAGCGCCTCCACAAAGTGACGAGGTGTGATTGAACCTTTAAACTCAAGTCCCTCTTTCTTTAGGACCTCATTGACCTTCTTTCTGTAGTCATTGTCATGTTTGAGAAAGTGATACACATCCTTGAGTGAGCCAAAACACCCGTTACAAGGAGTTACAATATCATGACCGTTCTTCTCTGCAATTGCTAAGGTCCTTGCGTTTACTGTCAACCAACCTAACATGTCAATTGCTCTAAGGTTAGGACTGCCGCAACATGCAACACCCTCCATGTATTCGAGTTGCATATCAAATGCTTCTGCAACCTTGGTCATGGCGGCTTCGTAGTTAGGGTAGTTGGCAGGTACACTACAACCCATATACAAGTTGTATACTGGCATCTACTCACTCTCCTCCACCAGTTTCTTTGTCCGTGTTTCAGACAGAATCTCCTTTACTGGATCAACAGCGAGACCGGGCACCTCTGGTTCAAGACCCATGTCCTCGCGTTCCCAGTCTGCAGTTACAGTGTATAGTTGCCCTTTCTCAAGCAGTTCCTTGCCAAGACCGATGATATTCGGTGGGACTTTTCCTTCTTCAGCGGCTAGGTTCTTACAGTCAAAGAAGATGTCTGTGACTCGCACCTTCTGAGGACATCGCTCTTGACATTGGAAACATGTCAGGCATAGCCATATCTCCTCTGAAGAGAGCACTTCTTCTCGCATTCCCAACAGAATCATTCGAATCAATTGATGAGGTTTATACTCCCAGATGTTCGCGATGGGACAAGCGGCCGTGCAGGTAGAGCATGCAAAGCAGGCAGATAGCTCCTCGGCGTTTGGCATGCTATGAATCTCTTCACGAAACTTTGGGTCGAGCTTCGACATATCTATAGGGTCAATCAATGTGATTGGGGGCCCGGTAGTTTCAGCTGGTTCATCCGTTTCAGCCATGATACGCACCACAAGCATTTGTTAGCTTTTGGCAGATGGCTGAGCGATTTTCTAGCCCATATTAAAAGTTTGCAGACGCGCCGAGTTTTCTAATCAATACTATTCTGGCATTCCTCTCGAATACATCAACCGCAGAATTCCAAACAATCCAAGTGTTACTAGGCCCAAGTAGAGTGAAATTTCGATGATGCCCCATGAAGGAGGGACGTACAATAGAACCCCAGACACCGCTAGCCCAATGCAGATAATGCCAACAAGGACGAAGGGCCAATAACGTGGAGCTGCCATGGAATGGACAGAGTCTAACTGACACTTAGGACTTTCTGTATCATGCTGTCTGGAACAAATGCAGTACTTTCTCCATCCGTGTCTCCAAATCCTGATATATCTGCATTACAGACTCTCTCATCTCCATACTCATCTTGACAAGATACCCCTTCAGGTTGTCTGAATCTCCCTTCAGTTTCGCAAGTGTAGAGCTTGTTCCATCTAGAAGACGCAGAGTGTTGGAGAGTGCGACCTGGAATTTGTCATGGTCTGAACCTACCCTGCTCTTCGATTCTTCGATATACTCGATTATCGATGCAATCTCTGTAATGGCAGCATCCCTTGTCATTTAATGTCCTCCTCGGGCACAAAACGAACAACTGTACCATCGCGTAACCAGTGACTCACATTGGCAGCCGGGAGCTTGGCGACGGACTCCTTCTTGAAAGGTCCATAGGTCCTCTCATCTAGTCCCATTACCTGCTCCTCGATTTCACGCAGGAATCTGACATACACATAGTCGATCTCATCAGTATCTGGGACAGACTCTGGCTCTTCCCTCTTTGCCTTCTTCTCCTTCTTCTTTTTCTTCGTGGTTTTTGGCGTTCCTGCTAATGAGTCATTGACATACTCAGCATGTCCATCCAGCGCATTCTGGAACCTGTTATAGAAGTCCTCCTCTGAGAGGGTCATATCTCCCCTCGGTCGATGTCCTGATAATGCAGACTTGAGTATCTTCTGTTTACGAATATTGAGAAGGTCCTCTATCATGAACTCTAGATTGAGTATCTCCTGTGTCAGAATGTCCGCCTGAATCTGTTCATCAGCACCAAGAGATGCTAATGAGAGCCGTACATTTGACAGATAAGAGACCATCTTACTGAGCTTCAGATCACCCAAGTTCTGCAGTCCCTCATTCTCCTGCTCATTCTTCCATGCGGCTTGTATGTCTGCGTATCCCAATTCACTCAATTATCGCAACTCCTTTACACAGGGCGAAGACTGCAGATGCTGATGGTAGTTCTACAGACTCACCGTGGAATGGACCATATTCCTCATCACCGATTCGGTATCGTGGAACTCCTGGGGTCTTGAATAAGAACTTGACCTTCATATTTCCATCATGGAAAGCGACTGCGTCACGAAACGGATCGAAATCATCAAGCTGATCGCGGGCCAATTCTGTAACTGTGAAACCAGTCTTCCCATTCAGACTACCAATCAACCGTATGACCCTATGAATATCATGTGTCACAGGACGGTCAATCTCTCCACCATAGTACTCTGCTGCCCTTTCAGCAATCTCTTGCCATGACTTCAAACCAATGGACTTGGCCTCTGGACTCAGGATTGGCGGTTTTCTGAGTAGACCATCAATTGCAGCAACCTTCCCTGCCTTGAGTGGTTTGACCCAACGTTCAGTTCCGGAATATGAGTCGATGTTTCGAATGAATTCGATTATCGCATCAGCTATCTTCCCCGACCATCCCGGAAAGACACGGTCAGGAACTCTGTTCACGTTCCCTTGTGAAACAATCACCTTCTCAGAGTTCAGTCCGAGACCCATGATATAGTGTACAATCTGGATTCTGCTGTTGGAATCAAGCTTGTAGACTGCTGGGTCGTGGACTCTCACATGATATCCTCTATGTCCACTGTAGTTGAGTTTGATTGTGCTTGGGTCAAACCCAAAGTCATCAATGAGGAACTCATCATAGAGCTTCACTGTGTGTTTCTTTGCAGCCTCTAAGCATCTTTCGCAGACCCACTTCCTTGTGCTAAAGCTCTTCCCCTCGCAGTCAGGACATTGTTCTGGAGGAGTCCCAGAGCCAGTCTTGTGACAACTACTGGTATTGCACCTCCACGTGTCGTGTTCCTCCGCACAGGGGAGTTCAAGATGGTCCGCATCAATGTCAAAGACAAGTTCGGCTCCTGTCCACTCTTTCTCATCCATATGGCGAGCAACTGGAATATTGTAGAAAGCTGCAGAATGATAGATACTATGGGGTGCCACAGCAACTAGGTCTTTCACAAGCTCGTCACGGTTCATATATCCCACATGACGACGCCACATTGTTGTCTGAATCTCAGTGGATCCACAGTTGGGACACTTCTTGACCGATTCAAAGGATGTACCAGACTGACCACAACCATAGAAAACATCATTGCCTGACTCGTTTCTACCCCGTCGCTTTGGACAGAACCAATTGTGTTCCCAACTCTGTAACCCAAACTCTTTGGTGTGAATCCTCTCAGGTGTGTCAACACTGTCAGGATTGGATTTGTAGTATTCATGAAACATGAATCGTAGTTTCAGGACTGTACTTGTGAAACTCTGATTCTGTTTCGACATGATTCCTACCCACGGTCTGCCCTACGTTCCACACGGGGTGCCAGAACGAAGCTTATACTTCCGGCTTCCGCAATTGAATACTCTAGAAGCATTGGTTTGTTTGTTGTGAATTGAAGCATAAGACTATCACTAGCAATTGCCTTTGAGATCTCTGAAAGATAATTCAAGGCATACATTGCCACTGATTTTCCGGACACTTCCAATTGGAACAGAGCAGGTGCGTCCCCTTTCGTTGATAGAGTTACATTAGCTTCACCAGTATCACCCTCACCTGCAAATCCAAGTCTGTCCCCTTCCGCGCTAATCTTCACATGACTCGATACGACTGCAATGTCCTTGATTGCCTGCTTGAAAGTGTCAGACAGCATCTCTGCCTTCACATCGAAATCGATTCCCGGCTTCTTTGTCGGTTCTTCAGGCGGTTTTAGAAGCTGAAGTTTGAACACTCTGTCAGCCTGACCAATCATCTTGATCTCGAACCGATTGTCATCAAGATTGAATTCAAGATGTTCATCACCCGCCATTCGTTTACTAATCTTGGTCAGTTCATCAATACCAAGACAGATGTCGTGTTCACCCTTGCATTTGTACTCCTGGAAGATATCAGAAGGAAGCGCTAGATCTACCATTGCCGCCTTCGACGAGTCAAGTTGACGTAGTGATATTCCTGATTCTGACACATGAAAATGTGCCTCAGTGAGAAGCGTCGCTAATGAGTCTATAATCTGCTTCCAAGTCTTTGTACTGTCAAGTGTCGCGTGAAACATTCCATTATCTCCAGCTTTGAACTAGATTCTCTGAATGAGTTCAGGATTTAAAATGTACCTCTCGGTGAAACCAAGCTGAATATCACTATCATATACAATCAGTGGTATTTGAAGACCTAGCCAGTCATTGCCCGAGTGACTGTTTCCTCCATCTCTAATGCCTCTTTGTAGAGTGCCACATCTAGGTCGTCGATGCTGTGAGTGATTGAGGCATTCAGTCGTAGCTCCTTACCACCTTCGACCTTCTTTTCTGTCACTTCACCGATTATGAGAAATTTCTGTTCTAATTCAAGCTCCCCTTCAACGCTGACCATGATCTTTCCCTTGTTTTTCCCGTCATCAAATATGTCCTGAACGACCGCAAACCCAGGACCTGAATCAACAACTATCCCCATTATTCTAACAGGGTCAGTGGTCTTTGCGGACAGGTCTTGTATCTTCATCAATTTTGATGGTTTTCGGCGGGGAAAGCTCTTCTCTTCGGCCAAGGTAGAACACCAATCTGTTTTGTAAAAAGGCGCTGTATTAGGGCTATAAATCTGTCAGTCTGGAACCATTAGCCACCATAGTTTCGCCATGTATGCTTGCATTTTGTGCATCGATAGAACTCTGTGGCCCCTTCATCCCCTCGTCTTGTCTGCAGAGTCCAGTAGTACGCATCAGTGTTATCACATTTGGGACAGGAAGCCTTTGTAACTGGCATAGGGATAGAATCATCTTCAACTACAACTATCTTGTCACGAGGAGTCTTCTCAAGGTTCTGAGAAACAGTCAGTCTTCCTTTGATTTCCTTAGTATGTTCGCAACTACGACATTTCAAGACTCGTACGCCATCCTCTTGGGTCGTTGGCACCATCATTGCACCACATTTGTCACAGAATTCCATCGGAAATCAACTTCTTCGTCGGTTCATTGGGTTTTCAATTAAGCGTTATGACGATAGTATATCTAGGGCAACAAATCTGAGTATTCTTCGAGTAGTTTCTGAAAGGAGATTGCTGCAACTTCTCCCTCCTTCTTTCTACTTGTCTTAGAGTCTATGTCAAGTGTTTCTGTGAGTGATTTCACTGCTTCTTGGATTGCAAGTTTTCCAGACAACCAAAGGTATGCCATGATTGCCTCATATGCATCAGCAGCTCTGCCTGCATCTGTTCTTCGAGAGAAGTGACTGTTGATCTCAGTTGCTCTGATTGCTCTAGCAAGCACACTATCTCTGACCTTCTCCCCAGTTGTCTGCCCAAGAACAACGGATTTGGCAAGAGAATAGATGAAGTTGACCAAGTTGTCTCCAAGCTTGGCGAGACCCTTGTCATTCATGATTGACTCTATAGACTCATGATGTACGAAGGATTCCCACATCAGAAAGGGACCTCCTAGATTCTATCTTGTAATCAATCGACGCTATGGTCAGCTGCAGCCTGTTTGAACTTCTTACGGAACTCCTCTGTCCGAGCAAGCATCTTTTCTAAGGCTTCTCGCAGGACTACATTTGCCTGACGTCTTTTTGTCTTCAGGGTCAATATTGGACTGGCAAGTAAGGGATGTTCAATGTTGTATCCTGCGAACTCTACAGACGACTCCTCTAGGAGTGTTTTCCGGAGTAGGTTTGGGAATGAATGTCCTTCTCCACCAATCTCGACCTTTAGTTCAAATTTGGAATAATCAATTGTTTTTGGCTTCACGACTAACGTCTCCTACTATCTCTGTGACGACTATCGCCTCTTCTATCATCACGTCTATTTCCATCTCTTCGTTGACCATCATAGCGTCTTCCGCCACGACCTCTTCGATCATCACCGTCAAAACGTCTTCCTCCAAATGATTTTCTTCGAGGAGCTAGGTCTGGCCGTGCCTCGAGACCAAAACTCAGCCCATAGTCCTTGACAACTTCCCGAGTTTCTCGATTCTCACATTTCAGGCAGAACATGTTGTTGTGAGTGGTTAGTGTCAAGGCGTTTCCACATTTGGAGCAGAATGCAAGAACTACACCAAGATCTTGACCGACGAGGGATAGCTTCACTGGAATTTCGTGTGTGTTAAGAGCCACTGCACGAATGATGTCATTCTGTTTTAGAACATCTAGCATACTCTTTACATATCTCCGAGTAACATTGCTGATGTGAAGCTCTCCTACTATTCCACTGTGAATGTCCTTGTCGTTTCTTCTCACGATGACAACTTCAGCACGCTGTTCAAAAGCGTGACTGACTTCTCCCATGAGTATGTCGCCCTCGATTGGGAGTGCTAGTTTCATTCTGCCATCGGTGTTTACAACACTGATACTACGATTCTTGAGATTCATAGTAACCATTCCAGGAGCAGCAGCATAGACAATACCTTCCTTCTCGTATGTGCCATAACTAGGCATCAGTTCCTCGATGACACATAACTGGTCACCGGGTACCACAATATCGCCGCTCTTTACATCTGCCATTTTATTCACGCTCACTGGTGCATATGCGATACAAGTCCACATCCACTATGTGTTTCTGTTTCTTGTGATGCTCGAACAGTCGACCGATTGGAAACTGAAAGGTTTCAAGCTGTGATATCTCTGCACCCAGCTCTTCTATCTCATTCTTTAGGAACACTCTATTCTTGTCACCTGCGAGATGCATGCTGTATATCACTTCAGCAATCGAGATTGCCTTCTTCAGGAATCTCAGGTCTGCACCTCTCTTCTTCACACCGAATGGAGGATTACTCACTACGGTATCAACCTGACATTGTAGCTGCAAGGAGGAAACGTCCCCCAAGATCCAGTCCACAGTGTCTTCTGTTCCGAGTGAGCGTGAGTTCATTTGTGACGCCTTTAAGGCTTTGCTTTGCACATCAATTCCAATGGCGCGCTTTGCTCCCAGTAGAGCAGCACCGATTGCAAAGATTCCGTTCCCACATCCGAGATCACACACAGTTTTGTCTGTAATGTCGTCGTGTTCCATCTGTGCCGCATATAGAACTGCTGCAGCAATTGGGGCTGGAGTTGGATATTGTTCCAATGACACGTCATATCCATCTAGACCTTTCATTGATTCGAGTGTCATCTCCAAGTCCCTAAGACGCATACAAAACACCATCAATTAACTGAGGTTGTCGTACTGCTCAAGTGTAGATGAATCATGTCATCTATACCAAATCAGACCTCCTCACTTGGTAATACCTACCCTTATCACTTCCATAGGCTCCACAGGTTCCAGTCGAAATCCATTGGAACTCACCTCACATTCTAATGGAAGTGTTTAAGTTCTAGATAGGTGTTGAAAATATCATTCTCTGCTGGGAGTAGATGATAAGTTGGAGAAACCGCTCGATAAATTGTTCGACAAATTCTTACAAGGCCAGGCTATATTCAGGGACAGAACTGCTCTGAGACCCACATATGTTCCAGAAAACCTTCCGTATCGGGATGATCAGATGAACAGGATTGGAGCCATACTTGGACCTGCCCTCCGTGGCGCTCCGCCTTCAAACATCCTATGTTATGGCAAAACTGGGACTGGCAAGACAGTTGTGGCGCGTTATGTATTGGACATGCTTGTTAGTAAGGCTGAGGAGAGTGGAGTAAACCCACCCTTGACTGCTTTTGTTAATTGCAGAATCGTTGGAACCAACTATAGGGTTCTCAAACGTCTCTGCGATCAGATTGAAGCCACGATGCCAGACGGTTCAGAAGTGCCATTTACTGGTCTTCCGACAGACGAGATTCGAGAGGTGTTGAAGAACAAGCTGGATTCCGATTCGAACATACTGACTGTGGTCTTGGATGAGGTCGACAGTCTATTGAAACGAGATGCTGGACAAGGAAATGACATTCTTTACGGACTTACTAGGATGAATGGTGAACTTGAGAACAGCAGAATCTCCATCATAGGAATCAGTAATGATCTCAAGTTCAAAGAAATGCTTGACCCTCGTGTTCTTTCCACACTTGGAGAGGAAGAGGTGATATTCTCTCCCTATAATGCAGTTGAATTGAAGGGAATCCTTAATCAAAGGGTCGCTCTTGCCTTCAACAAGGAAGCGATTGGTGATGAGGGTGTAATCAACCTCGTGGGAGCATTGGCAGCACAGGAGCATGGTGATGCAAGAAGAGCACTGGACCTACTCCGAACAGCTGGTGAACTGGCTGAGAGGAGAGGTGACGAGAGAGTCACTCAGGAACATGTCCGAGACGCACAGAAGGTGATCGAGCGTGACACCATTACGGAGACTGTGAAGACTCTGCCCATGCAGTCAAAGGCAGTCCTGTTCGCAGTCTATGTCCTAGTAAACAGAGGTCAGAAGGACATATTCACCGGAGAATGCTATAACATCTACTCTGAGATTGCAAAATCATTGTCTCTAGATACACTCACCCAACGACGAGTATCTGATCTAATCTCTGAACTTGATATGCTTGGTTTGATCAACACCTCCGTAATCTCAAAGGGAAGATACGGTAGAACAAAGAAGATCAAACTGGCTGTTAGTAAGAAACAGATAGGCGTGATTCTCGACGATGATATCCGACTCAGCAATGTCGCAAGAGAAATCGAGTCAATCTGATATACCATGGTAAAAGAACCGAATGTCCGGTTGCCCAGTCCTGAGATTTAGGACTGTCACGATTCCTGGGGTTGGCACCACACCTTGCTTTCTCATGAACTCTGTCTGTGACTGAAATGTTCCAGAGTTGATGATTTGGACACCTCGGTAGTTGTCAACAGCATTATGGTGAGCGTGGCCAAAATGAACAACATCTGGAGGTGTATCTATGACCATCCAGTCCCGAGAGAGTGGTGCAAGCTCCGTTTTTCCCCCATACAGTGGGACCAGATGTCGTTTCTTGAGCAACTCCTTCATTGGAGCTGCTGGTGCTGTATAGGATGCTCCTGGTACATTCGTTACAAGGTCATCCATACTATCACCGTGAGTCATCAGAACGTTGACTCCCTCAACGATGACTTGACTAGGATCTCCAAGCATGGTGATACGGTCTCCTAGTCTGTAGAGTGGGTCTGCAAATTCTCTTGAAATAGGTGGCTTTGGTAGCGCCTGTCTAGCAGCATCATGGTTTCCAGGGATACAAAAGACCTTGACATGTTTTGGTAGTTTTCGAATCTTGCTTGCGAAGAGGGCATACTGATCGTAGATACTGGTCACCCTAAGGTCAAACCTCTGCGAAGGATACACGCTAATTCCATCTACCATGTCTCCCGCAATGAAGAGATAGTGTATCTTTCTCACCATGCTCTTGTCAGCTTCTTCTACATCATTACCGTTCATCCAGTCTATGAAAGAGTCGAATTCGTCTTCCAGAAACTCTTTGCTTCCACAATGGATATCTGAAATGAACGCTGCGTAGACATCACGTTTTGCCCTTCCCATTGGGCGCGCTGTTGGTATATCTGGAAAAATCACATCATCAGCAATCATTCGGGCCTCTTCATCCACATATCCAGAGATACAAACGACCTCATCAAGAAGGAGTGAGTTCGCTTTCTCAGCGAGCTGCTGCCCCTTGAAGCCTTCTCGAGTAGCAGGGACAACACAGATTATTGTAGAGTAGAGTTCCTCCATTCGATCCTCTTTCTTTATCCTCTCTACATGTTCTAGTTCTACAACTACATTCTTTGAGCGAGAAAGGTTTCTGTCTTTTACAACGCCCAGAACAACTTGGGATGTTCTGGGTGTAGTATACATTCCCTCTCTACTCATTGCTTTTCTTGCCTTGGCGGACTCCTTCCTTAGCTTCGCAGTGTATGGGGAGACTGCATTCTGCGTATCGATTCGGTTCATGTAGATACGACTTATACGTGCAAAACGGTCTCGGAACAGTTTCAAGAAGTCATCAACAGTGCCTTCAGAACCCACCAAGTCCTGTTCAGGGTTCTTCTCAATACGATACTCCCAGACAGACCCCTCAATGATCGATTCGACATATTCTCTCGAAAGAACTTCAGGATGACTCTCAACCTTCAGAATCTCTGCAACGGCATCCATTGGCTCATCCTTGTCGAGTAAGTATTCTAACGCATCTGGTGTTATTTGCAGTCCTGACTCAATTAGGAACTTCAATACATTGCGTCGAATACTTGAGGTCAATAGGTCACCGACTAAAGAGATACCTACTTCTCGTTTTAAACGTCTTCGTATAAAATTCAATGTGCGGGAAATGTAATAAGCACCCGTCAGGACCGAATGGTCGACCTCCTTTTCTAGGTGAGAGTCATGGTAATCACAAGGACACTACAGCAAACTGGCGGGAAAACTGGGAGCTCGTTTCTAATCATACTACCAAAAGAATGGGTGACCAAACAGAATCTGACTAAAGGGGATGCTGTGTTCATTGCGGAAAGAGAAGATGGTTGTCTGATCATCGATCCTCGTTTTGCCAAAACCGGAGAACCAAGAATATCAACGGCTAAGATTCGGGAGAATATGCGATGGGAGATTACAAGCAGATACTTGCTTGGTTTCGATGAGATACGCATCGTGAGTAAAGACCCCATCAGTAATGAACAACGAGACGAACTCAAACGGATTATCAAGCGTTTTGTCGCCCTTGAGATAACCGAGGATGATGACCACCAAATTGTCCTTCGGTGTCTTGTCGACCCATCAACACTTCCTGTGAATACAGCCATGAGAAGGATGCATCAAATTACATCAAGAATGATAGAAGACTCAATGAATGCATATTTTGCTGGAAACAGAGAGGCTGCAGATGAAGTAGTTCAACGCGACGAAGAAGTTGACCGTTTGTTTTTCCTCATTGTTAGAGAACTCAGGTCTGCGATTCAATACCCAAGGATGAGTGAGGCAATGAAACTCACTCCAGTAAAGGCCCTGGACTTCCGTTTGGCTGTGCAGTATATAGAGCGAATCGCTGATCTGGCAGTGGACATCGCACGACGAGTTGATGAGCCAATCGATGCCTCTCTTGTGAAGAAGATTGACCCAATCGTGAAGGATGTGCTTAACATGCTTTCAGATGCTGTGAAGAACTTGTTCAAATTTGATTCGAAGAAGGTCACCGCAGTAATCAATGGAGAAAACCGGTTGATCTCAAAGACCGCAAAGCTTAGACAGCACATTGTCGCTACACCAAACGGCCAACCACAAACACAAGTCTTAGTGGTTGACAGTCTATTAAGAATGGGAGAAGCAGCCAAAGACATTGTAGACCTTGCCCTTCCACAAGATGACTAGAGGACTGACAATGACACAGAAACTATTTGGTACATCAGGCATAAGAGGTTCAATCATCGAGAAATCCACTCCTGATCTTGCATTAGGACTTGGTAGAGCACTCGGGTCCTTCCTTGGCGGAAAAGGAACTGTTGGAGTAGGTACTGATGCTCGAACCTCACGAGAAGTCTTGAGAAATGTCTTCGTGGGAGGAGTGCTCTCAACCGGGACTCATGTTGTGGATCTTGGAATAGCACCAATGCCAACAGTCGCATACTTCAGCTCTTTGGATGATATTTCAGCATCAGTAATTATCACCGCTAGTCATAATCCACCAACTGACAACGGGTTCAAGTTCTTCAGTGGTGGGAGAGAATTCATCAGAACCGAAGAAGAATTCTTGGAGAACTCTGTCTTCAACAGGGAATACCTCTCATCGTCATGGGACAAGATTGGGCTACTGTCAAACCGAAACATCAAATTCGACTTCCTGACCAGGGTCAAGAAATTTCTCTTGAAGAGAGGCCAAATGAGTGAAGGGACCAAGGTTCTGGTTGATCTCGCAAACGGGGCTGCCACCGACTATACTCCTGAACTTCTCTCAGATCTAGGATTCTCAGTCACAACAATGAATTCTCACCAAGACGGACACTTCCCTGGTAGACCTCCTGAGCCATCACCAAGAAACCTGGGGGATGCTATGAAGATGGCTGCGGAATCAGACTTTGCAGTCACTATGTGTCACGATGGAGATGGCGATAGATTGGCTGTGATAGATGAGGAAGGGGAGTTCATCGACCAAAACAGAGTCATTGCAGTCTTTGCCAGGGATGAGGTCGAGAGGAACGGAGGAGGAGTCGTGCTCACATCGATTGACACCTCTAGCGTCATCGACGAGGTGGTGAATGCTGCTGGAGGTTCAGTTGTCCGAATGGCACTGGGCTCACTTCAGGAATATTTAGCGACAAAAGATGGCAAGGAAGTCATACTCGCCTCCGAGCCATGGAAACCCATCTTTACTGATCTTGGCCTTTGGATGGATGGCATTACTGGTGCTGGCCGATTTGCCCAATTGGTAGATGAGCTTGGTGATGGCAGTTGTATGAAACTCATGAACACAATACCAAAGTATCCAATTCTAAGGGACTTTGTACCCTGCCCAGATAAGATCAAGCAAACTTTCCTTCCACACGTGAAGGAGAAACTTGTACCAGCCATAAGTGGTGTTGAGAATGTACTAGAAGTGGATGGAATCAGGATTGACTACAAGGATGGGTCATATGTGTTGATTAGGGTGTCAGGGACTGAACCAAAAGCCAGATTGTATGTCGGAGCAAAGTCACAACAGACACTGGACAAGACTTCTCGCGTTGCAAAGAAAATAATGGAGCAGGTCCTGGACGAGCTCAAATGAGACGGTCTTCATGAATCTTATACAAATTCTAGCTGTCTGTGGAATGCTGAGCCCGATTATCTACACAGTGATGTGGATTCTTGGAGGGGTCTTGGATTCGGAATATAGTCATATCAAACAGGATGTCAGTTCTCTTATTGCAGTCGATGCTCCAAACAAGAGGCTTCTTGACAAGTTCATCATTTCTTCCAGTACTCTACTCTTCGTTTTCTATATCGGTCTGCACTGGGGCATCAACAATGGAACAGGATCTGCAATTGCCCCTCTTCTGTTGGTGATCGCCGGTCTCCTAGGAGTACTGGTCGCCATTCTCTTCCCACTCGATGCGGGTGGAGAACTTGTGACAACACGCGGGAAAATGCACCTCATCTTGATTTCGATATCAGGTCTACTCACTACTGTTGCGATGTTTGTCCTATGGTTCCAATTAGCCGCTGACCCTGTTTGGAGCACTTTCGCTACATTCTCACTGATATCTGCCATTCTCTCATTGATCTTTGTGATAGCCACCCCCATATCGACCAACAGCAACTACCTTGGATTGGTCGAGAGGTTCATGGTCAGCACCTATCAAATCTACTACTTCGCATTGGCACTGATGGTGTTTCTGGTCAACTAGGGACACCTGTCCCTGAGTAGGAAAGCCATCTCTCCATCAACTGTCTGGACTTCTTACCGAATTTCTCTTCAATTTTGTTAAGGAACATGTCTGATGTGATGGATTCACTCTGTGTACAAATATTGGCGAACTCCCCGACGGTTTCTCTGAACTCAACAATTCCCACAGATTCAGAAACCTCATTCAACAGAAGAAATCCCCTGAAATAGTAAGCCGCATATGACTCATCCTGTTCTCGAACAAGTTCTCTGATTGCTGGTAACTCTCCTGCCTTCTCAAGCTGTTCTCTAATCTTGTCAGTCTGTATTGAAAGGAAATCCTCCCTGACATAGTCATTAACAATGTGTACAGAACAGAACTCCGCCAAGGCTTCATCGACCCAATTGTCGTAGGTCAATGGTGATGTCTTATTGAACCAATCATGGCATATCTCATGACACATAGACTGCAGAACCGCATTGTGAGAACTCGATGTTGTTGGATAGCCGCCCCCAACAACAACCATGCCAGATCTGGCGTATGCTCCTCCCTGTTGACGTGGAGTTATCACAAATCTCAGTGGAGCATCTTTGCCTGAAGGGCCCAACCAGTCCTTCAACAACCTCCTCATCTCGTGAATGTGTCTATCAAATCTCTTTTGTGACAAAACCAACCTCTTGGGTCCCCAGAAGTAACTATCAGACTCGATTTGTGCGTCTCTCCGTGGTAATCCCACTAGTGTGATGTCATTCACTTTATGACCCTGATTCCATGTCCATACTGAACTCTTACCTGATGTTTCAGGTCCAACTCTCTCTCCATTGGCATCCCATGTCCAGTCGGAAGGACTCTCCAAAGTGACCTTGTAAGACATGTAGGTCTCCATACTAAGTGGCACCGGGTACCATGCACTGTAGCAAGCCAGTTCAACAAAATCCCTCTTGATGTATCCCATCGCTGGCATTTGAGAGTCCTTTTTCGGCGGATGTATCTGCCCAGAATACTCGAACTCGATTACCATCTTCTGGCCCTTTTCATTTTCTGAGTCCGCTTCAAAAGCCCAAAGATCTCCGTTGTAGAACCTAGGGACCATCATCTCATCTGTTTGGTACAAGTTGACAGGATTACTCTCACCTGTGCTGTGCTGTGATACACCCTTCCACTTCAATCCTCGATTCAAAACAAAGAGGAACTTCTTCTGGGGTACAGAGATATGGACTTCTCCTTTCACTCCAAGTGCTCCCCTTCTAGGATCAATCCTACAGTAGAGGATGTAGTGAGCACACATGTCGTTTCACACCGACTATGAGTTTCCATCAGCCTTTTGAATTGATTGAGCATTTTGTATAAAGAGTTAAAATCAAGGAATCCCCCCACCCTCGGCATGAAAGATGTGTGGTTGGTCGATTATGCTCGTACCCCATTTTCACGATCACGTCCCAATAAACCAGAAACTGACGTGTTTGGTGAGATACGGGGTGATGAGCTCTTAGCCCGTCTGCTCATGAAATTCTTCGATGGTTCACTAGCAGAGAAGGGCATTGAGAGGAAGGACATGGATGAAGTTACAATAGGCGTAGCTTCTGGAGTCCTTGAGAACTGGACATATGGGGGGAAGATTCCCATCTTCTTGTCAGGATTTCCACACGATGTACCTTCAATGTTCATCGATCGTCAGTGTGGTTCAGCAGGTTCAGGAATGCACATTGGTATCATGGAAATCATGACCGGGTTCAGCACGACTGTATTGTCTACTGGTTTTGAACATATGACTCGAGTGAGGGGTACTGGAGTCGACCCCAACCTGTCCTTCGGTGATGAGGCATCTCAGTTCTTCAGACCCGACTTGGATGTCCCTACAGTCCTCAACATGTTACAGACAGCACAGAAACTATACGAGGAGGAGGTTCCTACCTTTACTAAGGAGGACATGGACAAGTTCGGTGTGAGGAGCCATAATCTGACAATCAAGAACCAGGAGAGTGGATGGTTCAAAGGAGAAATAATCCCCATTGAGGGACATGCACCGGACAATGTTGACGAACCTATGATGATTGACAGAGACCTGAGTGCCCGCCCTTCGACTCTAGAGAAGGTCGCAACCCTCCCAAGAGTATCACAGCCATTCTTTCTGGAGAAGAATGGAGGAAAAGAGGGATACATCAAAAGAGAGGGTACAGAAGAAGGTGTGATTACCCCTGGGAATGCATCACCGCTCAATGCTGGTGCCACTGCCGCAGTTCTGATGGAAGCCGAGGCGGCCAAGAAGAAAGGAATTGAACCAATGGCTCGAATCGTTTCCATGGGCTGGGCTGGAGTTGATCCTACTGTTATGGGTCGTGGACCTGTGCCTGCAACTATCAAGGCTCTCAAATATGCTGGATTGAAGGCTGAGGACATTGACTTCTGGGAGATCAATGAGGCGTTCTGTATAGTTGCCCTCAACTGCATGGACAAGCTGAATGTTCCTGAGGAGAAGGTAAATGTCATGGGTGGTTCGACCGCGATTGGACATCCTCTGGGTTCAACCATGATTAGGCTGACAGGGACGCTGGCAAGAATCCTCAAAGACAAGAAGGCAAAGTATGGAGTTGCCAATGCCTGCGTTGGCGGCGGACAAGGTGTAGCCACCGTCATTGAAAATCTAGATGCTTGAGGCAGCCCCCATAGAAATCCGGAAGAACAGTAGCACTGGGGATTAGAATCTAGTTGATTCTGTATCTTGCCACTTCAGGAAAATCAAGGAACTCCCAACCACCACTTACTCCTACAAAACGTGCACCCAACTCAATATGCAACATCACAATACCACAGTTGAGTTCACTCGAAATCCCGAATCCTCTCCTCTTGCTGTCGCTTGATACAGTAATAGAGTCGTCGTCAACTGAGAATCTCCACGGCTGCCTATTTCCAGCTGATGGTGCAATCCTAGCCGCTTCTAGTGCAGTCTTCACCCACTTCTCTTTCACATCTCCTCTCATAATCAGCTTGCTGAGGGTCCTTCGCCTGTATTGTTTTGAAGAAACACCCACTCTGTCCTTTTCTTCCATCGAATATCCAATGGGTGTGATCCCCAAAACCTGTTCACCAGTATTCAGATTGATTTGTTTGATGACCTCTTCAGGTCTATAGAACCCTCCGACCCAACACGTATTCAGACCCAAAGCAGTAGCCTCCAGGATTATTCCTTCTCCAAGATAACCAGTAGCTGCTTGAACTTCAGGCACATACATATCCCCAATGAACGCTACATAGAGTGGTGTTTCTGTGACCTTGTAAAACAACTCACTTACTGCACCCTTGAATACCCTTTCTCCAGGCTCTCTCACAAGAACTGCTCTGGAACCTGGAAACGGTCTGAATTCGTCACAGACCTTTTGAATTCTTGATGTCACTTCATCACTTGGAACTTCTCCAGAATATTTTCTCTGGGAATGCCGAAGGAAGATTGCTTCGTACCAGGAATCGATAGGAACATCCAAAATTACTACACCTGCTGACAAGCACAAACGCTCACAACGAATTTAGTATCTTGGTTTATGGAAAAGTGGCGTCGACTTATAGCGTCGAACATAATGAATAAAGACACAGAATTACTGCACTGTATCATAATTTGGAGAGAGTTTGAGATGAATTTCTACAGAGTAGGGGAATTCAAAGAGAATGTGCTTGAAAAGAAAGTAGAAATCAATCCCAATGAAATGCTCCCCAGATTTGTATTGAACAGACTTGACTATCTTATTGGTTTCATTTCTGACAAATCACCAGACAATACAGATTCGTTTGTAGATAATCTTGAAAGAAAGTACCGGGAACTGATGAAGTCCAACTATCTCTCGAAGTATCATCTTGACTTGGGACGATTAATTGCTGACAAGGAAAATCTGTCAAATCACCCATCACTCGTACAAGCCGCTTTGAACTACTATATTCAGGTGCTTGAGCTACCTGATGGGAGTAAGTGGGATGAAGCTATCAAAGTTGTAAATAGAAACTATCACCAGGCATTTCTCCATCCTCGATACTACAACCTTCTCACGCTCATTGAAACACTGGGTCGTGAAGAGGCCATCAGCTTATGGAAACGGTTCTTCACCCAGTTTATCATTGACAGAGACAGACCACCTCGTGAAACACCTTTTGTTGATCTTGAAACCCTTCTTGCAGAACGATTGGCGGCAGTCGATGAAAGCAACCCTTCGGATTGGGTAGTCATCAGAGGAATGATTGCAGATGGAAAATTCGCATATAGAAACGATAACTGCCTTTGGGTCGACTCTCTTGATGACCTTCCTGATTCAGAAATCAAGTACTATGTCTGTTGCTATGGTGACTATGAAGGGGCAAAAGACCTTCACGAAAGCATTGTACTGACCATGGAGCATACTATTGCTCAAGGCGACCCATACTGTTCTCGCGTATTGCATGACACACGCGTTGATTATGACCTACGACATCCTCCAAAGGAATTCTGGGACAACATGTGGCCTATCGAATCGGAGAAATAGAAGAAACGGCTTCTCGAAAAGAGCCAGCATCTGAATCCAAGACAAAATTCATTATCAAGGTCATTCAAGCCAAGAATCATGGGGACTGGATTAGTTGTTTGTTTCGATGAGGAATCCGCCAACAGGTTGAAGGAACTATGGAGCATCCTGACTGATTCTCCAGATTTACATGGTCGGGTATTTGAAGAGGCAGTACCGCCCCACATAACATTGTTCGGATATGAAGGAGATTTACGAAAGCAAGAGTTCTATGATGCTTTGGAATCTGCTATTTCCAAATACAAGTCCTTTTCGCTGAATTTTACTGGTTTGACTACGTTCCCGTCCACCCATGTTTTATACATCAATCCCGAATATTCTAACAACCTTCATTCTCTGCGAAAGCTCTGTTTAGAAACATTGGAGGGCCAAGGAGTAATCTTGGACCAAGAGCCTGATAGTACGTGGAATCCGCATATGACCCTTCTATTAGACCTCCCAACTCAAGAGATATCCAAAGCAGTTGAGATTTGTCAGAATTATCTTGATTTACAGATCACAAAGCCATTCACCGCAAAGATTTCCCATATTGAACTGTACTCATATCCTCCCTATGAAGCCGAAATGAAGTTCTCTCTCCAAAAAACAGCTGAGTAATTGGAGAAGAAAAATGGCGCCGAGGATGAGATTTGAACTCATGCGTGCGAACACACCGGTTGGCTTGGCCTTCGGCTTCCGAAGAAACCGGTTTTCAAGACCGGCGCCGTAATCCGGGCTTGGCTACCTCGGCTCAGCATGCCACCGTTGGAAATGCCTTTTAAGCTTCTTGTCGTGGTTGGCTTATAGGGTGGACAGAACCATTGGAGCGCGGTTTCAACTATCATGACCATACAGCAGACATCACGATCGAGTGCTGGGCTCCAGGCCTGATTGATGCTTTCGAACAGGCAGCTCTTGCCACATTCGAGGTCATTCTTGACACATCGACTGTGAAACCGCAAGACACTGTTGAAATATCTGTCACAGCGTCAGACCTTGAGGAGCTCTTGGTGGAATGGATTGGAGAGTTGATTGCATTGATCGACATAAACGGACAGTTCTACTCCCAATTTCATGTAGACCACATCGAAGCCACGCTGGACGGTTATGTACTAGAGGCCCGAGTATTGGGCGAAACGATAGACCACGACAAGCATGATACTCGCACCGAGGTCAAAGCCATGACATATGCTGACCTGCGAATCCTCGAAGAACCAAACCGTACAATAATATGGTTCACCCTTGACCTATAGGAGGACACACATTGACCCTGAGAGTTGCTATCCCTGACACGGCATTGACCGACTGCTCTGATCTACGTCAGAAAACTGCCAAATCCGGATCTATTGCCAGAGCACTTGCTGTGTTTCGCGTTGACAGGGTGTACATCTACGATACCGGAACTCTATCTGGCAATCAGAAGCGTGATGCAGACTTATTGACGAAACTACTCAGGTTCATGGACACTCCACAATATCTTCGAAAGATGATATTCTCAAAATCACCTTCACTCAAGTATGCTGGGATTCTCCCACCCCTGAGAACAAAGAGCCATCCACTAGAGAGTACAAGAAAAGACCTACAGGAAGGCAGCATAAGGTGGGGAGTACAGGTTCGACCAGGTAAGGTTGACCTGGGTCTTGACAGACCAATAAACTACTCAAAGACAATTAGCGAACGTGATCCAACGCTGTTTCGAGTCAAAAAGACCTCTCCCACCATCATACTCGAAGTAATTGAACGAGAGGATGTTGAAGTGTATTGGGGCTTCTCTGTTGAGAGAATACGAGACCTTGGTGTTCTGCTTGAGGAGGAAGACGACTCAACTAGGATTGGTTTCTCAAGGAAAGCCCCTCATTTTGACAGACTTGAAAACGACCTGAAGTCGACAATTTCAGGAACTCAATCTGTTCTTGCTGTTTTTGGTGGTCCTGGACACGGTATCTTAGAAGTATTCGAGGGTGAGCGTGAAACCATCAAGTCGAACATTGACTTCTGGGTCAATACGATTCCAGATCAGGGTACTGAAACGGTGCGTCTTGATGAAGCTCTATTCATTAGTCTAGGATTGCTCAACAACTTGCTAGGTAAGATGATAGTAAAACCTGGTTTTCATGAGTGAAACATGCGTGACCTTTAAAGATGGAACTACCTTTGCGGGGACAATCATCCATGAGGTATTATGATGTTGTCTGATAGGGTCCAGCGATTACGCGAACAGAGTGTGGGTACAAAACCCTACATATCTACAGAGCGTGCTGAGCTTCTTACAGACTTCTACCAGAGTGGGGGTGCCAACAGGGTTTCGACACCTGTCGCCAGAGCCCTAGCATTCAAGCATTTGTTGGACAACAAGACAATCTGTATCAGCGAGGGTGAACTCATCGTTGGAGAGAGAGGTCCTGCACCAAGAGCATCACCTACGTACCCTGAACTTTGTTGTCATACCCTTGAGGACCTTGATACTGCCAATTCTCGTGAGAGAACCCCATTCCTGCTAAGCGAGGAGGCAAGGACCACATACCGTGACGAAATCATCCCCTTCTGGACAGGCCGTACAATGCGTGAACGATTGTTTGAGGCTATGTCAGATGAGTGGATGGCTGCCTTCAAAGCAGGTGTGTTTACGGAATTTATGGAGCAACGAGCTCCCGGTCATGCAATTCTGGATGACAAGATATACAGCAGGGGTCTCTTGCCCCTCATCGGTGATGTAGAAGATCACCTTTCTAGACTCGATTTCTTCAATGACCCAGAAGCTTACAACAAGGAACAAGAGCTTAGAGCAATGAAAATCACTGCAAAGGCAGTAATTGCATTTGCTAGACGTCATGCAGAAAGAGCTCGTGAGCTAGCAGCTGATGAAAAGAAGCCAGCCAGGAAGGAGGAACTCCTTCGTATCGCAGAGGTGTGTGAACATGTACCAGCAAAAGCACCACGCAACTTCTGGGAGGCATTACAGTCCTACTGGTTTGTACACTTGGGGGTCATCACTGAGCTCAATGTGTGGGACAGCTTTAACCCAGGTAGGCTCGATCTGAACCTATTTCCCTTCTATGAGAATGGCGTTGAAGAAGGAACCCTCACCCAAGATTTTGCAAAGGAACTCCTGCAGTGTTTCTGGATCAAATTCAACAATCAGCCAGCGCCATTGAAGGTATCTATCACGGAGCAACAGAGTGGTACCTACCAAGACTTTGCTCTGATTAACACAGGGGGTCTTGATCAAAAAGGAGAAGACGCCGTCAATGAGCTGTCTTACCTCGTTCTTGAAGTTTGCAACGAGATGCGCCTCATTCAACCAAGCGTCTGTATACAACTGAGCACGGAGAATCCAGAGAATTTTCTCATGAGTGCTATCGATGTCGTCAAAGAAGGCTTTGGGCAGCCATCGTTATTCAACACGGATGTGATTATCAAGGAGTTCACCCGTGCTGGAAAATCCATTGAAGACGCTCGCGTTGGCGGTCCCAGTGGTTGTGTAACAATCAGCGCATTCGGAAAGGAGAGTTGCATTCTCACTGGATATTGTAACTGGCCAAAGATTCTGGAGATTACACTAAACAATGGACTGGATCCACGAACTGGAGAAAGAGTCGGTCCTGAGACCGGTGATCCAATCGAGTTCAAGTCATTTGATGACATGTTTAATGCTTACAAGACGCAGCTTGAGTACTTTGTTGACCTCAAAATCAAGGGGAACAACATAATTGAAAGACTCTACGCAGAATACATGCCTGCACCATTCATGTCACTTCTCATTGATGACTGCATTACAAGAGGTCGTGACTACCACGATGGTGGTCCTCGATACAACTCCACCTACATCCAGGGAGTGGGGATGGGAACCATCTCTGACTCTTTATCAGCCATCAAATATCATATCTTCGAGAAGAAACATTTCACAATGAAGGATCTACTTGAGGGTCTCAGGACCGACTTCAAAGACAACGAAGTCATGAGAATGACTCTCTTGAACAAGACACCAAAATTCGGAAACGATGACGATTATGCAGATGCGATGGCAAAAGCTGCTTTCGATGTATACTTTGACCTCATCGACGGTCGTCCCAATACAAAAGGCGGGGAATACCGTGTGAACCTACTCTCCACTACTGTTCATGTCTACTTTGGACAGGTGACAGGTGCCACTCCTGATGGGAGAAGTTCAGGAGCTCCGCTTTCAGATGGGACCTCTCCTAGTCATGGTGCCGATACAAATGGACCGACTGCTGTCATCAAGTCCGTTGCCAAGATAGATCATTGGAAGACTGGAGGCACTCTTCTCAACCAGAAGTTCATGCCTGAGGTGCTAGCTGATATTGACGGAAGGAAGAAGCTCGGTAATCTTGTAAGGACCTACTTCAAACTTGGTGGACACCACATTCAGTTCAATGTTGTAAAGGCTGAAACCTTGAGGGATGCTCAGAAGAGTCCTGAACTTTTCCAGGACCTCATTGTGCGGGTCGCTGGTTATAGTGACTACTTCGTAAATATAGGAAAGGACCTACAGAACGAGATAATCGCTCGAACAGAGCAGCAAACCATCTGACTCACTGAAAATTGGTCACTGGGCAAATCTTAAAAACACACTCCGACTCGGCTCGCGTTGTAGTACGAATAGCCCAGTGGTGTAACTATTCGATTGCATGTTGATTTCATACCACGAAGGCTGCAAAACTACAGGTGACAGAAAATGGCACATAGGAAGAAGAATGCTCCTAGAAGAGGAAGTCTCGCTTACTTGCCTCGAGGAAGAGCATCGAAATTCGTACCTAGAATCAAGAATTGGCCTTCTTATGATGGTAATTCTCCCAAACTACTTGGTTTCGTTGGCTACAAAGCCGGAATGACCCATGCAGTGATGACTGTTGATAATCCGAATAGTCCCTTCCAGGGTCAGGAAACCGTTGTTCCAGTCACAGTCATCGACACTCCACCGATTCGACCATTCTCTATCCGTGGATATGAGGCAACATCATACGGTCTGAAACTGGTCACTGAAGTCCTTGCAGAGACTCTCGCAGAGGATCTTCGAAAGGCAATGCCCTTTCCAAAGGACTACGACCATGGAGCAAAGATGAAGGAGTTTGAAGAGAAGCTCGACTCACTTGTTGAGATCCGTATGCTCGTTCATACTCAACCAAGACTTGCGGGAGTACCAAAGAAGAAGCCAGACATCACAGAATACAAAGTAGGCGCTTCCAGCGTTGCTGAGGCTTTCGAATACGCTCAGAGCATCTTAGGCACAGATGTCCGAGTTGCTGACATCATTGATGAAGGAATCCTGGTTGACAGTATTGCAGTCACCAAGGGTCACGGATTCCAAGGCCCAGTACGCCGATGGGGAGTTCGTATTCTCCAACACAAGTCACGAAAGACCAAGAGAGGTGTGGGTTGTATCGGTCCATGGACCCCTACAAACATCAGATACTCTGTTCCAAGACCCGGGCAGACTGGATTCCACACTCGGACCAGCTTCAACAATAAGGTCATGAAGATGGGAGAGCGTGGTGAGGAAATTACACCCTCTGGAGGTTTCGTGAACTACGGCGTGATACGCGGCGACTACATAATGCTACATGGATCTATCCCTGGTACAGTAAAGAGACCAGTGCGATTCAGATTCGCTATCCGCCCTAAGAAGGGACACGTGGATGCACCATCCCAGGTGAGCTACATCAGCACATCCTCGAAGCAGTAGGGAGTTGGTAATAGATGACAGATGTGAAAGCATTTACATTGAAGGGCAAGACAATCAAGGAGAGAGTTACACTCCCAGCCCAATTTGACACTCCCTATCGCCCAGATGTGATCAAGAGGGCTGTATTGGCTGTACAGTCACGAAGACGTCAACCACACGGGGTGGACGAGTTGGCTGGAAAACGCAACACCGCGCAGAGCTGGCAGACTGGACACGGTAGGTCACGAATGCCCCGTGTGAAGGGAAGCGGTACAAGCGCAGCAAACAAGGCTGGGTTTGCCCCAGGAACAGTTGGTGGACGCACAGCACATCCTCCTGAAGCACGCAAGGTGATTGTTGAACGCATAAACACGAAGGAGAACAGACTAGCAATTCGTTCTGCCATTGCAGCATCTGCAAATGCCGACTATGTCAAGGCAAGAGGTCATAGCATCGACAATGTACCCCAGATTCCAATGGTTGTGAGTGACAAACTAGAGTCCGTGTCTACAACAAAGGAAGTCTATGAAGCACTCATCCTCCTTGGCTTAGGAGATGATCTTGACAGAGCCAGCAATGGTCGTAGTGTCCGAGCTGGTAAGGGCAAGATGCGAGGTCGGAAGATGAAGACTCCCAAGTCACTACTGATTGTAGTTGGCACAGATTCGGGAATCGGTAAAGCTGCTCGAAATCTTCCTGGAGTTGACATTGCAGAGGTTCATGGTCTGAACGCCGAGCTTCTGGCTCCTGGAACACATCCCGGTCGCCTAGTGGTCTGGACAAGATCCGCCATAAGTAGGCTAGAGAAGGAGAACCTGTTTGTCTGAGGTGAGGAAATGAGAGATCCAAATGAAATCATTATCCGACCTGTCGTGACAGAGGCCAGTCTTGAGGCTGTGGATGAGGAGAACAAGCTGATCTTCTATGTGATTCGTACAGCAAACAAGAACACGATCAAGTGGGCCGTCGAAACTCTCTACGAGGTCGTTGTCGATAAGGTCAACACTCTGATAATGCCCGACGGAAGGAAGAAAGCATTAGTCAGACTGGCACCAGAGTACAGTGCCGCAGAGGTTGCAACAAACCTCGGGATATTCTAAGGAGGTCTTTGAATGGGTAGAAGAATTCTGGTCCAACGGAAAGGTCGCGGAACAACTCAGTGGAGGTCTCCACGCCACAAGAAGATAGCTCCAGCAAGACATCCCAAATGGGCACCAAACAAGACATACGTGGGTACAATTGTTGACCTGCATCATGAATCTGGCAGAGGTGCTCCTCTTGCGGAGATTCGCTATGAGGGCGAATCCAAGATTCACTATATGGTCGCACCTGAGGGAGCTCAGGTCGGTCAGATAGTTGAGTGTGGTGAAGAGGCAGCACTGGCAAACGGCAACACTTTGATACTCGAACACATTCCCGAAGGAACTCCTGTCTACAACATTGAAGGCAGTCCTGGTGATGGCGGAAAATATGTAAAATCCTCGGGACTTGCTGCGACAATCGTCTCAATTGACAAGTCTAAGGCAATGGTACGACTACCAAGTGGCAGACAGAAGGCCTTCAGTCCACGATGTCGCGCTACAATCGGTATCGTAGCCGGTGGCGGTCGTCAGGAGAAACCATTCCTGAAGGCTGGTGCAGTTTGGCACCACACCCGCGGGAAGGCGCGAAAGTGGCCTGTTGTCAGAGGTGCTGCGATGAACGCTGCATCACATCCACACGGTGGTGGTTCTCACCAGTCGCCTGGTAGGCCAAGCACTGTTAGTAGACATGCTCCACCTGGTCGTAAGGTTGGTAACATCGCAGCCAGACGTACTGGTCGTAAGAAATAGAAAATTAAATCCAGAAGAGAGTTCGCTCTCTTCTTCCCTCTCTTTTTTTGACTACATGTAGGCATTCGCTCGGTAATACATGGAGTGATATCTCTCTATGACGCCTGTGCTATAGAGGACTAGACATGCGTCTCATAGCTGTGCACTTGCCCGAGAAGATTGTTGAAGACATTCAACGCCTAGTAGACAAAGGACTCTACCCCAACAGGTCAGAAGCCATTCGAAATGCCATAAGAGACCTGTTGAAACGTGAGCTATGGGAGTCCAGTATAAATGCAAGTGGTAGGATGAGTGAGGTCATCGGATAATGAAATCATTGATTGACGCTGCACGCGAGCACAGTCGTGGAGAGCGCAGTCACTCCACAGGTCGAGACATGGGGCAAGCCAGAATTGTCGTTGTGGGCTGTGGTGGTGCTGGTAACAATACAGTGAAACGACTCATGACCATCGGCGTACAAGGTGCAGAATGCATCGCTATCAACACAGACCGTCAACATCTTGCTGTCACAACCGCCCATCGAAAGCTCTTGATAGGAGAGCGAATCACGCGTGGACTGGGAGCAGGTGGATATCCCCATGTTGGAAGAGCCGCGGCCGAGGAGTCAACTGGACAATTGACCGAGCTCCTCCGTGATGCTGATCTGGTCTTCATTGCTGCAGGAATGGGTGGAGGTACGGGTACAGGAAGTGCTCCTGTGGTGGCAGAAATCGCGAAGAACAGTGATGCAATCGTAGTTGGCGTCATCACTATGCCCTTCAGTCTGGAGAGGACTCGTATCGACAAGGCAAAGGCAGGCCTTGCACGTCTGCAAGAGAACGTTGACACTGCAGTCGTTATCGACAACCAGAAGCTCATGGAACTAGTTCCTGACTTACCCCTCGAGGAGGCCTTTGGGGTTGCTGACGAGGTTCTTGCGAACATGGTGAAAGGAATCACTGAAACCATCACTATGCCCAGTCTGATCAATCTCGACTATGCTGAT
>Ga0209536_100001028_pt1 | contig 46276 bp, 44 predicted proteins | sample DeeMarSeWOR28_12_FD_187461 | JGI IMG/M metagenome (GOLD analysis project Ga0209536, IMG submission 187461) | Marine sediment microbial communities from White Oak River estuary, North Carolina - WOR-2-8_12 (SPAdes) (version 2) | ecosystem: Environmental > Aquatic > Marine > Intertidal zone >...
AATGAACTGGATGCTGCTATTCGATCAGGCGAAATCTCCGTTAACTACCAGCCTCAGGTTGATACCAAAACGGGCATTGTCAAGAGTGTAGAAACACTGGCGCGCTGGTTTCATCCTGAAAGAGGCATGATTACCCCCGATATATTTATAGATATAGCTGAACGTCATGACCTGATAGATGCGCTAGCAGATTCCATTCTTATGCAGGCAACCCGGCAGGGTGCAATCTGGCATACACAGGGCATCGACCTCAGTGTGGCGATCAATATTTCCATGTGTAATCTGCGCCACCTGGATTTCCCGGATCGAATTACAGGAATCGTCAATCATACAGGCATGGACATCAAAAAGCTGGTAATCGAAATTACCGAGAGCCGACTGGTTCAGGATCTTGGAACATACCTCGATATACTTAGCCGCCTGAGGCTCAAGGGGCCATTACTTTCAATTGACGATTTTGGTACCGGTTATGTGTCCATGGATCACCTCAAGCAGATGCCTTTTGGAGAGCTCAAAATAGACAGGGCATTTGTTAATGGCTCTTATAAAGACGATACAGCTCGCGCCATTCTGCAAAGCAGTGTTAGTCTGGCTAAACAGCTCGAGATGACCGTTGTTGCTAAAGGCGTGGAAGTAAAAGAGGACTGGGGCCTGGTAACAGAATTGGGCTGCGATATGGTTCAGGGCTATTACATTGCGCCGCCTATGGATGTTGAGACATTTGATGCCTGGCTGCTAAATCGGTGTAAATAAACCACAAAAAAGAAGCACCTCGATTTAACGAGAAACTGACACAGAAAAGATACTCTCGCAGAGGCGCTGAGCACGCAGAAGTGTGATGTGTTTTTTGCAAAGAAAATATCATCTATTCATCTTTATTCGCGCCCTCTGCGCCTCTGCGCGATAACAGAATTGTTAAATCTACATTACAGATATGCCGACGATGTGAAATCTGACGATATTAGTCAGATCAAACGCTGAACACTATGGATTAGATTGGACTTCTCGATATGTTTGTTCAGGCAACCATTTCATAACGATCGCAAGCAAAGAATCATGAGTAAAAGGTTTGCTCAGGTAATCATTCATGCCGGCTTCACGACATTGTTCCATGATGCCTTCCTGTATATCAGCTGTTAATGCTATAACCGGGATTAGTGAGTAATCCGAGGCTTGCTGTCGAATCCTTCTTGTTGCTTCAAATCCGTCCATAGTGGGCATTTGGCAATCCATTAGTACAAGATCAAAGTTGTTGTCTTTTAATGCTTGCAGCGCCAGTTGGCCATCATTAACAGCTACGACTTCACAGCCGGCTGATTCGAGCATGGCCGAGGCTACTTCCTGGTTTATCATGTTGTCTTCAGCCAGCAGAACTCTGGAATTCAGGATTATTTCGCCAGCAAGCGCCTGATCTGTTCCTGGTGTGGTGTGTGCCTGTTCGGTTTCCGTGTTCAGTTCTGGGATCTTTGGCTGCAACCGTAGTGTTATACAAAAGCTCGAACCTTGACCTGGCATGCTTTGCACATCGATTTCACCCCCCATCATGTTGATTAACTGTTTAGTGATTGCGAGTCCGAGACCGGTGCCGCCAAATCTTCTGGTGGTTGAGTCATCCTGCTGTGTAAAGTCATCGAAGATATATGGCAGAGCTTCAGGTGTTATACCGATTCCGGTATCACGTATTTCTATTTTGAAATAGATATCGCTTTCATCCTGGGAGATCTTTTCCACCCGAACCAGCACGTCGCCTTTTTCAGTGAACTTGACAGCATTACCAACAAGGTTGATTAATATCTGGCGCAGACGATGTACATCCCCAATGAGTTGATAATCCATGTCTGGAATGTCAGTAAGCAGATTCAGATTCTTACTTCGTGCCTCTTCGGAAACAATCTGGATCACTTCTTCAATCGTGTCCTTAAGATTGAAATCAACCTGTTCCAGCTTTAAATTATTGGACTCGATTTTTGAGAAATCAAGAATATCATTAATCAGGCTTAGTAAGTTCTTGCCGGAACGAATTGCGTTTTCTGCGAAACTGTGTTGTCTTTCAGTCAGCTGTGTATTAAGTAACAATTCCAGCATTCCTAGAATGCCATTCATTGGTGTACGCACTTCATGGCTGATGGTAGCAAGGAATCTGCTTTTGGCTATATTTGCAGCTTCTGCAGCCTGCTTGGCTTCAAGCAGGTCCATCTCGGCCTGTTTCTGTTCTGTATCATCTCTTCCGTAAACATTAACGTATTTTCGTGCACTACGCGGCACAAAGCGTAGTGTATAGTGAGTTGTGCCTACGGAAACTTCAATCTCCTGATATTGTTTATGCTGCAGGACGTTATTCACGAACTCTTTTATATTTTTCGGCACATAATCACCGATTGCGGTTTTCCAGTCATCGATGATTTTCATTCCGGGGTCGTTGCTGTAAAGCAACCTTCCACCGTGATCTATTCTCATGATGGGGTCAGTGTTTTCTTCTGAAAATGCTGCACGTGCTGCATATCCTTTCAGTTCCAGCTGACGTATTCTGTTTGTTTTCATGTTGTGCCACGTCGAGATAATGGCAATGTAAATTATCAGGCAGCTTAAGACTATAAATAGTATCCAGAAATAATGCATATCAGCGATGTTGACCTGTCGCGTGATATTCAACTCGGTAGCCTGGCCATAAAGGTTTAGGTCGCGTTTATAGTTCAGTACCGGCAATATAGAGGGTTTTTTACCAGTCTCATTTCCGTTGCTATATGTGTATTCGAAGTAATGTTCTACTCCGGTGCGCTTCTGGTTGAGTGAGACCTTTAATTGTGTTGTGTCTTGTACAGCATTGCTAAGCAGGCTTTCTGCCCCGACTTCCATCGCAATTGCACCATTAAACATTGCACGCCTTTCCTGTTCACTGGTGGGAGCATAGCGTCCCTGGTACACTGCTTTGAAAACCATGATTCCACCATCACGGTTTAATAAATTGGAAACCGAGGATGCAACGCCGCTGCCTGTTCGAGTCGCATTCGTCACTGCGTATGCCAGGTCCGGGTCAGAAAGGACGTTGTATCCAAGTAAAGATCCCATGTGGGGCAGCAGCGGCTCGATTATGTTGATAATTAGATATTCCGGCCGTTGCGCCGCTTTTATCAGGCTTCCGTCTGCAGTGGAATCGGTCACGCTGAACTGAAAATACCCCCGGTCCCGCATTTCTTCTTCAAAATCCGTTCTGCCTGTATGATCCAGCTTGTGCAAAGACACGGCAGAACGAATATAGGGGTATGCACTTAGTAATTCCTGTGCAAAAGTGGAAAACTGTACCTCACTGACATTGTCACTTGCCTGGTGAAAGCCGGCGAGCGAAGTCAATACGGCTTCCAATGTACTGTAACGACGAGCAATCTCTTCATAGACAAGCTCGGCCTTCGCTTGAAAGTCCTCTTGCGCATAAGATAAAACGATTTTGAATGTGAGCAAACCGGCAAACATACATAATACGATGCCTACAACCCAGATCAGTACATGCTGCTGAGTTGTGAAAGTGGTTTGTGTTAAGTGCTGGTCTTTATGCACTGCTGTCTCAAATGAGTGTTGTCAAAATTTAACGCATATGCTTGGACTTAAGTATAAGCCCTTCCGGGAGCAGTATATTCCCTGCTTGTAACAACGATGAATTTGTCCAGATATCCCATTTCCGGTTCGGTATTATGGCAATTTTTGATATTTCCACACCGGCTAATATGCTGAGGGCCGCCTGAGCAGCCCATTCGCCTTGTTCTTCAGGGACTTTGGTAAAGCCAAGCATGGTATATGGCATCATCCAGTCATGGTTGGTTACGCTCAGCTTTTTGCTCCCTCTCTTGATGGTGTTTATTACGTGCCCACTGTTCCAGTCATGAATACCCGAGTTACTGCCTACAATGATGAAGTCATATTGCTGTGCCCTGCTATAAGAGTTCAGCCAGTCATACATAGTATCTGCCAGCGCCGAGTCCAGATGAATATCATACTTGCCAAGGGCTTTTTCAAATCTGTCCAGGTTCTTTTTTTCAGTAACGGTGTCTGCACCCAGGTAAATAGCTCTTTTGGCATCAGGTATCAGGTCCTTAACTTTTTCAAGTAGCGGATAAATAGGCGCAACTTCAACCATGCCGGTTACATTACTGTATGGGAAGCCATACTCATCCGCTGTCCAGTTAATGCCGCAGAATACAAATGGGATTTCGTGATCCTTGAAATGTGCCTGTATAACGTATTTTGCTGCATTATCGTCAGCAGTGATCACTATATCGGGTTTCCAGCTATCGATAAGTTGTTTGACTTCCAGGCCTGTTTTTCTCATGTGTTCGGGATGCTTGTTGCGTTTTGTGTCCATATTGAATTGCATGATCTCGCATTTGCCTTCCAGAGTAGATCGTATGCCCCGTTCTACACCGTCTGACCATGCATAACCCGGGTGATAAGAAGAAACAAACAGGCACTTGTCTGCCAGCACTGTTAGCGGAAAATAACTTGCAAATAGTAATAACAGGGTACAAAAATGTGTTGTAAAGCCCGGGTAAAACAGGAAAGGTTTGTTATCGGGGTGAAAAGGTGTATATGCGAGTGTGAATTTCATAATTGTTTTCTTATTTATAATATCAATTACGGGTTAATGCTTGAAAAGTAACGCAATGTAATCATGCAATATTTCAATACTGCCTGGCAGTTATACCGCAATCGGTGGGTTATTTCTGCTTTGTGAAATATCGAAATGCACCAGGGTCACATTATCACTAACATCGGCAAAGCGTGAGAAGGCGCCAGCAACTGTAGATAAAGCACTGCATTATAATGCCGAAATCAGTTTTTTCTGTCCAGAATTTGAGCGGCCTGAATTCAAGTACTGCTGAATGTTCCAGCAGATTTTTCTTATTCTGAATTGCTCGCGTGATCGGATATATTACAACAGCGAGTTCGGCGAAAATTCGTGTGTTAATGGGTTGTATGGTTCAGTGTATGAACGCCGGGGTATACAATGTATTAAACTAATGAGTCGAGCCGTTGTATTCCACAGCCACTGTCAGTTGGTATCCCTTATTTCTTATCGTCTTGATAAGAGCGGGCTTTTTCGGGTTTTGCTCAATTTTTTTTCTGAGTTTTGCTATAGCCATATCTGCGGAGCGATCCAGTGGCGACCATTGGCGTCCGGATATCATATTCAGGATTTCATCTCGGCTTATAGCAACGTTGGGGCGCCTGACAAGAGCTGACAACAGCCTGTATTCACTGTTGGTGATATCGACAGCTTCGCCTTCAGGGGAACGCAGCGTCTGGTTGATGAGGTTGAGTTCCCAGCCTGCAAACTTTGCCACGGTTTTTGTAGTTTGATGATATGTGTCCAGTTTTGCACGGCGAATGACCGAGTGTATTCTCGCAAGCAGTTCCTTTTCCTCGAATGGCTTGGTTATGTAGTCGTCAGCGCCTATTTCGAGCCCGTTAACCTTGTCTGAAACATCGGCTTTTGCTGTTAGAAAGATAATGGGTATATCCGAGAGCGCACGTACTTCTCTGGCCAGGGTCATGCCATCTTTACCGGGAAGCATGATATCGAGAAGTAACAAGCTGATGGAACTGTCCTGGATTCTCTGACTTATGTCTTCGCCTGTGGTGCTGGATGTGACTTCATAACCACCTTTTTCCAGATACCTGCTTAAGAGACGGCAAAGCCGCTGATCATCGTCAACAATATGTATCTTGCCTTTGTTCACTGAAACATCTCTGATTTTGTGGTGGGAAACAGCAGATAAACAAGAATACAAAATTATGTCCTTCAAAAAACATTAGAATCGGCACCTGTATATCAAAAATACATATCAGGGGCAAGCGGCGGGATCAATATTTTCTCAATGAAATATGAAAAATATCAATATTTTAACTGGATGCAAGCATTTTCCATTTTGTTTTCACATTTAGGGATTTAAATCCTAAAGATTTTCCGGCTCCGGCCGCTATACTCCCGTTTCTGGCATGATTGATTTGACACGGCCTCCATGGTGCATCCGAACAGGCACCGTCACGAGCATGCTGTTTTATACCGGCTGCGCGGGTCGGCCACTGGAGTTGTATAAGCAGTACGCAGTCAAGCGGATTGTAGAATATTGCTTATTCTTTCCAGCAGGTCATCTTTGCTATATGGCTTGAGTAACAGCTGGAAAGGAAGGTCCTTGGCTGGTTGCAGCTGCTGTACCTCTTTTTCTGCAGCGGTGGTAAGAAGGACTTTCAGTTGTGGGTATTTGTTAATAGCCCAGCTAGCCAGGTCACGCCCGTTCATATCACCTGGCATCAGGATATCGGTAAATAAAATATCAATGTCATTGTTGTTTTCCAACTGGTGCATTGCTGATGCGGCATCTTCCGCTTCCAATATGTCGAGTTTTAATTTATTCAAACATCGTACAGCGAATTGTCGAACATCTGGGCGGTCCTCTACAACCAGAATACTTGCATCACCAGCAGGCGGAATTATTTTTTTGGCATTTTCTTCCTGTTTTGCCCGTTTGCCGCCGTAAACAGGGAATAGCATCTTCAGGCAGGTGCCTTCACCAGGAATGCTGTCTATTATCAGCTCGCCTCTTGACTGACGCATAAATCCGTAAACCATACTAAGGCCGAGACCAGTGCCTTCATTCTTGCTGGTAGTGAAGAATGGTTCTGTGGCATGTTGTCGTACCTCCTCAGTCATCCCTGTACCAGTGTCTTTGATTGATATGCAGACAAATTGATCTTTAGCATCTTTGTCAGTCTTCAGGCTCCTTTGCTCGGGTGGCGTGTTTATCAGTTCAGCCTTTATTATTATTTTTCCGCCATCAGGCATGGCGTTTCTTGCATTGATAAGAATATTTAACAAGGAGCTTTCGAACCTGGTTGCATCAACCAGAATGTCAGGCAGCCTTTTTTCAGATTTTATTTTTAGTTCTATGTTGTCGCCCAGGGTGTTTTTGAACAATTTGCCAAAATTCCTGATTGCTTTTTTAACATTTATATATTCCTGTTCCAGTGATTTTTTTCTTGAAAATGCCAGTAACTGCCTTGTCAGATCTACGCTGTCCTGGACTGCAGAGTATGCATCATTAAGTATTTCCATATCTTCATCACTAACGTCATAGTGTTCAACCAGGCTTTCGTTTAGTAATTCCAGATTGCCTTTTGCGATGGTCATCAAGTTGCCGAAATCATGGGCGACACCGCTTGTTAACTGTCCTATGGCTTCCATTTTATGATTGTGTGCTTCCTGCGCCTGTTTTTTCATTCGTTCTGTTATGTCCTGAACGATACCGTTCACCTCGGTCAGATTGCCGGTATTATCCAGTGTGCCGACCGCCTGCTGGTAAACCCAGCGTGTCTTGCCATCGGGTAAGATGATGCGGTGTTCAATACTTTCTGTATTCGCAGTGCTGAAAACAGTTTGCTTGAATTGTTTCAGCCTTTCGTGGTCATCTTCAGTTAATGCATGATAAAAATGGTCATAAGACGGGATAAAGCTTCCGGGTTCATAGCCATAAATTTGATACAGCTCGTCAGACCATGAAAGTTGCCCCGTTTTTGCATTCCAGCGCCAGTTGCCTATATGCCCTATGCGTTGCGCCTGTCGAAGCAGGTATTCACTATGATGCAGCTTTTCCGTGAGTAAATAGCGTGACAGAACGCCTCTCAAGCGCAGGCAGGATATATAGAGTATTTCCTGCTCTGATTCGGACCATGGTCTGGTGTTGGTGCATCTATGTAAGATAAGGAACCATGAATGATCGTTGTGCACATGCAGCGCTTTTAACATCTGATGATGCACCTGGCCTTTACTGATGAAGCCTGATGAAGGTGATTCATCGTCACGGGATGAAATCAGTGGATATTCGTTAGTATTCGACCAGTATAAATTTTCTTTTCCAATATCTTCGGCAAGCGTGCCATGAAGTTCATCAATATTTATGCAGTTACCCCGCTGTGCTTCAGAGACAACATCGAGTTTGTTGTATTCATTATCAAGAGATGTGATGATAAAGGCGCGATCTGCTGAAAAAATATCCAGCATCTCATGCAAAATGCCTTTTAGTAAGGTTTCCTTGTTTTTGCTTTGTGTTAGAACGCGAGAGATCCTTTCGGTATGCTGCAGGCTTAATTCGCGTTGCTTCAGGGCGACGATGGCATTTCTGGCCTTGAGAAGATACTGAATACGATACGGGAAAGTGTCCCAGTTAATAGGTTTGCTGATAAATGCAGTGGCGCCTAGTTGAAAAGCTTTTTCTATAGATGCAGAATCATCCAGCCCGGTTACCATCACAACTGATATTTTTGTGTCGCCGGTAAGCCTGCGGATTTCCGTACACACTTCAAAGCCGCTCATGCCGGGCATTTTGACATCGAGTAATACCATGTCAGGTTCTGATGCTTTGATGGTTTCTAATGCTGCAGGTCCGTTATCGACTTCTTCGATTTTATAGCCGTCTTCGCTGAGAGCCTCATACATCAGCAGGCGCATGGTCACGTCATCGTCAACGATGAGTATTCGTGGTTTAACCGGCGTGTGCTGAATGTCTGTCACGGTCTGTCTTTATTGCAGAAATATCCTGAATTGTACATCGGTATATTCATTAGCGCTGGAACCTATATATAATGTATCCCCATGTCCAATCGTATACACGTTATGTCCGATCATCTGGTCAACCAGATCGCTGCAGGCGAGGTGGTGGAGCGGCCGGCTTCGGTCGTCAAGGAACTGTTAGAAAACAGTCTCGATGCCAAAGCGAGTCGTATAGAAGTCGATGTGGAGCAGGGTGGTATCAAGTCGATTCGAATTCGAGACGATGGTTTTGGTATTCACAAGGATGATCTTAAATTATCGCTGTCATCACATGCAACAAGTAAAATCAATAGCCTGGAAGATCTGGAGCATGTAAAAAGTCTCGGTTTCAGAGGTGAAGCCCTGCCCAGTATTGCCTCGGTCAGTCGCTTGAGTCTGACATCTCGCTGGCGTGACGAAGCTGAGGCCTGGTGTATCAACACCTCTTCCATTGATGAATTCGATGTCAAGCCGGCCGCGCATGCCGGCGGCACAACGGTTGAGGTCAGAGACCTTTTTTATAATGTTCCGGCACGCAGAAAATTCCTGCGCACCGAGAAAACAGAATTTGCACATCTCGAAGATGTCGTTAAAAGAATCGCATTGAGTCACTTTAATGTCGATATTACGCTGCGGCACAATAATCGTGCTGTCAGGCAATTACGCAAAGCAGATGACCGCCTGCAACAGGAAAAGCGAATAGCCGGTGTTTGCGGACCCGCATTTATCGAAAACGCGGTTTTTATCGATTATGCCATTAACGAGCTGAGGCTGTGGGGTTGGGTAGGCAGGCCGACGTTCTCACGCAGCCAGGCAGACATGCAGTATTTTTACGTCAATGGCCGCATGGTTCGTGACAAACTGGTGACTCACGCCATACGCCAGGCCTACCAGGATGTGCTTTACCATGGCAGGCATCCAGCCTATGTGCTGTTTCTCGAACTCGACCCGTCCACGGTGGACGTCAATGCGCATCCGGGGAAACATGAGGTGCGTTTCAGGCAAAGCCGAAGCGTGCATGACTTTTTATTTCGTGCAATACATAAATCACTTGCTGATTTAAGACCGGATGACGCCGATAACCATCTGCGCGCTGCTGTGTTTGATACCGGCCTGGCCACGCCGGCGCATCACGGTGGCCAGGCATCTGCGCAATCGCGCGCAGCCGACCCATATACCAGGCAGGCGCCTTTGTCGCTTGCGGTCGCCGAGCAAATGTCCCGTTATGGACAGATGAATGCAGCAGCGCTTGACGCTGCAGGCATTTCACAGCATGAGGCAGAGTCAGAACAGGTCCCGCCATTGGGCTACGCATGTGCCCAGCTCCATGGTATCTATATACTCGCTGAAAATGCCCAGGGACTGGTGCTGGTGGATATGCATGCGGCACATGAGCGCATTACCTATGAGCGCCTCAAGCAGTCTCAGCAGGATAGTGGTATACAGGCGCAGCCCCTGTTAGTGCCGATCAATATCGATGTCAGTGAAAAAGAGGCCGCCCTGGTCGAAGCCAGCCCCGAAATCTTCGCCGAGCTGGGGCTGGAGGTCGATCGCTCCGGACTTGAGAGCGTGCGCATTCGCCAGGTACCGGTGGTGCTCGCGCAGGGTGATAGCGAGGCACTGTTGCGGGACGTTTTATCGGACCTGGTCAAACATGGCAGCAGTACGCGGATTCATCAGGCCCTGAATGAGGTGCTCTCGACCATGGCCTGCCATGGCTCTGTGCGCGCCAACCGTAAACTCACTGTTCCGGAAATGAATGCCCTGTTAAGGGACATGGAGCGCACCGAGCGCAGTGGGCAGTGCAACCATGGTCGCCCGACCTGGGTGCAGCTGTCGATCGACGAGCTCGACAGGCTTTTTCAACGTGGACGATGATAGATAAAGAATATCAACCGCAGAGCCGCGGAGACGCAGAGATAATATTAACAGCATCTATTGCCGCAAAAAACGCGAACAGCGCAACGCTTTATTATGGTTTTTAATTTGCGCATTTTTGCGAGTTTTGCGGCAGAAAAATATTTTTTCTCTGCGCCTCCGCGCCACTGCGGTTAAAAATATGATCATGTCTTTAGTCGTCCAGCAAGGCCATTCACCCGACGATCCGCTCGCGGTGTTTATCATGGGTCCCACCGCGACCGGCAAAACCGGCCTTGCGATTGCGCTGGCTGAAGAACTGCCGATGGATATCATCAGTGTTGATTCGGCGATGGTCTATCGTGGTCTGGATATTGGCAGCGCCAAACCGGATGCGAAAACGCTCGCGGCTTCGCCGCATCGATTGATTGATATCTGCGATCCATCCGAGGCCTACTCGGCAGGAAGATTCAGAGATGATGCCCTGACCGAAATGGGGCAGATTGCTTCAGCCGGGAGGGCGCCATTACTGGTCGGTGGTACCATGCTGTACTTCAGGACATTGCAGCAAGGTATCGCTGAGCTTCCTGATGCCGATGCCGATATTCGTCATCAGCTGGATCATGAGGCGAAAAATAAAGGCTGGGATTACATGCATCAACGCCTGGCGAAAATTGATCCGGAATCCGCAAAACGCATCCATCCCAATGATCCACAAAGGATTCAAAGGGCGCTGGAAGTCTATGAAATTACCGGCAAATCGCTCACTGAATTGTGGCATGAGCAGGCTCGAGAAAGCCTGCCTTACCGACGTGTAAAAATTGCCTTGATGCCGGCCGATCGCGTTGATCTGCGAAAACTCATCGAGCGGCGATTCGATGCCATGCTTGATGCCGGACTGGTTGAAGAAGTCGAAAAACTGTATCAACGGGAAGATTTAACCGCTGATTTACCTGCAATTCGTGCGGTTGGATATCGTCAGGTATGGGCTATGCTGGCAGGAGAATACGACACTAAAACCATGCGTGAAAAAGCCATAAATGCCACAGCGCAGCTGGCAAAGCGGCAAATGACATGGTTGAGAAAAGAGTCCGAATGCAATTTTATTCAGCCGGAATCAGTCAAATTATTGAATCTGCTGAAAAATCTTAGTTTTTTACTATGATACTATTTGTGTACGGGGCTTTGTGTAAGGTAAATTACAGCAATCGTCGTACTAACCCAAATAAAAATAATTACGGGGAGCGGGATAATGTCGAAAGGGCACCACTTACAAGACCCTTATCTAAATGCGTTACGTAGAGAACGTGTGCCGGTAGCAATATACCTTGTGAATGGCATCAAGCTGCAAGGCCAGATCGAATCATTCGATCAGTTCGCGGTATTGCTGAAGAATACGGTCACACAGATGGTCTACAAGCACGCGATCTCAACCGTTGTGCCATCAAGGCAGGTTAAATGGAGCGATCAGGGAGGTGGCAACGGTAACGGATCTGATGGAAATTAAAAACGCGCATCAGGTATACTATACCTGTGTGAGTTAATTTAAACGGTCGCTTGATGCGGCCGTTTTTATTTACCTCCAAAATAGAAATTGCTTTAACAAAATAAGATAATATATTGAATATAAAGAGTTATAAATTGCTGTGACAAGCTCGAATCTGGTTGAGGTGATCGCGCTTGTTTGAGCGTGCTGAGCTCGGTAATCGCGCCATTCTGGTACACATGGATACCAGCGATGAAGAAAGGCGCGAAGACCTGTCCGAATTTATTGAGCTGGTTACTTCGGCGGGCGCTGAAATACTGCACACGGCCACCAGCAGTCGGCACACACCCGATCCAAAATATTTCATCGGTAAAGGCAAGGCGTCGGAAATAAAACAACTGGTTTCTGAAACAAAGGCCGACCTTGTTCTGTTCAATCACGCCCTGTCACCATCACAGGAGCGAAACCTGGAAGCGCTTTTACAATGCCGTGTACTGGATCGCACCGGCCTTATTCTCGATATATTTGCTCAGCGTGCACGCTCCTTTGAAGGCAAGTTGCAAGTCGAGCTTGCGCAACTCAGGCATCTGTCTACGCGACTGGTCAGGGGCTGGACTCACCTCGAGCGCCAGAAAGGCGGCATTGGCTTGAGGGGTCCGGGTGAAACCCAGCTGGAAACAGACCGTCGCCTGCTTGGGCAACGTATCAAGCAGATCAACAAGCGGCTGGAAAAAGTCCGCAAGCAGCGCGAGCAGGGCAGGCAGTCCCGTCGCAAGGCGGAGATACCCACGGTATCTCTGGTTGGATATACCAATGCGGGCAAGTCGACCCTGTTTAACGTCGTCACCAACGCGGATGTCTATGTCCAGGACCAGCTGTTTGCAACGCTGGATCCTACCCTGAGAAAAGTGAAGATCGACAATGACGTGGAACTGATCCTGGCTGATACAGTCGGGTTTATTCGCCACCTGCCGCATGATCTTGTCGAAGCCTTTCGATCAACATTACAGGAAACCTCTGAGGCACATCTGTTGCTACACGTGATCGATGCCTCCGATGAAAACCGCGATTCGCAAATCGAAGAAGTCGAATCCGTACTCGAGCAAATACAGGCTGACAGGATACAACGCATTCAGATCATGAATAAAATCGATATCAATGGTGTTGAGCCACGTGTGGATTATGATTCTGCAGGCCACGCAAGGCGTATCTGGCTCTCGGCCGGGACAGGTGACGGGCTGGATCTGCTTCGCAACGAGCTTGCGGGATTTTTCAAAAAGGAAATGGTTGTGGGTCAGATCACCCTGTTACCAGCGCAGGCGCGGCTGCGGGCCCTGTTATTCGAGCTCGGCGCTGTTCGCCATGAAATAGTTGATCAAAGTGGGCACTACATACTTGATGTATGTATCGCGAGGACCGATATACACAAACTTGCACGCCGGGAAAATGTTTCCCTGGAAGTACTGCTGCCGGTTGCAGCAGCCTGAAAGATTGTCACAAACAACCATGTGGCTTGCGGGTAAGGTCCAAGCCACCTAAAATGCCGTCTCTTTTAAGAATCTTATGTTCAGCATGATGTCTGAACACTCTCATAACCATTGAATTTGGAGTAACGCATGGCCTGGAACGAACCTGGCGGTAACGGCGATAAAGACCCCTGGGGCAATCGCGGTAATCAGGGCCCACCTGACCTCGACGAGGTTTTCAAGAATTTCCAGAAGAAATTCGGCAGCCTGTTTGGCGGCAAGGGTGGACGTGGAAGCGGTCGTGGATCCACGCCCGGCGGTAATATCGGGATAGCTATTGTTATCGCGATTGTTCTGCTTTTCTGGATGGCAACCGGCTTTTATAAAATTGAGGAAGCTGAACGCGGCATTATCCTCCGCTTTGGCAAGCACGTTGATACCACGCAAAGTGGCCTTCACTGGCACTGGCCAACACCCATCGAATCAGTTACCAAGGTCGATATCACCAAGGTGCATCCGGTTCCGTTGCGGGCAACCATGCTCACACAGGATGAGAACATCGTTGATATCGAAGGTACCATCCAGTACCAGGTGGCGGATGCGACTGCCTACCTGTTCAAAGTACGTACACCGGAGATATCACTGTCGCAGGCGGCAGAAAGTGCCTTGCGTGAGAGTATCGGTACCAGCAAGATGGATTTCGTCATTACCGAAGGCCGTGGTCAGATAGCCTTCCAGGTGGAAAAACTGCTGCAGGAAATTATGGATGCCTACGCTACGGGAATAAAGGTTATCAAGGTGAATATTCTGGATGCAAAACCACCCGAAGCAGTCAAGGATGCATTCGATGATGTTACCCAGGCGCGTGAGGATGAAGTGCGTCTTATAAACGAGGCTGAAGCTTACCGTAATGAAGTGCTGCCAAAAGCACGTGGTGCAGCAGCGCGTCTGCGCGAAGAGGCGGATGCATACAGCCAGGAAGTCATTGCGCGCGCTGAAGGTGAGGCAGATCGCTTCTCCCAGTTGCTATCTGCATACCAGAAGGCACCGGATGTTACCCGTGACCGCCTCTACCTGGATATGATGGAATCAGTGCTGGGTAACAGTTCCAAGGTGCTGGTTGATATCGAGGGCAACAATAACCTGCTTTATCTGCCACTGGATAAACTGATGTCACGCACGGCTACAACCGATACCCTGAATGACAGTCTTAATAATCTGACACAACAGCAGGATCTGTTACGGCAGGTGCAACAGCAGACACAGCGAACCCGTAATAATCTGCGTACAAGGGAGACTAGATAATGATATCCAATATAATCAAGTTCGGCATACCGGTTTTGGCCCTGGTTATATGGGCATCAGTGTTTACTGTGGATGAACGTCAGAAAGCCATATTGTTCAAGTTTGGTGAAATTCTGTCCTCCGATTTTGAGCCGGGGCTGCATTTTAAAATGCCGGTGATAAACAATGTTAAAAAATTCGATCAGCGTATACTGACCATCGATCAGCAGCCCGAACGTTTCCTGACAGCAGAAAAGAAAGACCTGATCGTGGATTCTTTCGTCAAGTGGCGAATTGCAGATGTAGAGCAGTATTTTAAAACCACGCAGGGAGATGAGAACCGGGCCGGCCAGTTGCTATATCAGAATATTAATAACGGTTTACGTGACGAGTTTGGTAAACGCACGGTACAGGAAGTGATTGCGGGTGACCGCACCGAGATCATGAAAATCATGACCGCAGAGGCGACGGAGAAAGCAAGAACCCTCGGTATCGAAGTTATCGACGTGCGTATCAAGAAGATCGATCTGCCGGCACGTGTCAGTGATTCCGTATACAGGCGTATGCGCGCCGAGCGTGAACGTGTGGCCAGGGATTTTCGCTCCAAGGGGGCTGAAGCGGCCGAGCGTATTCGCGCCGATGCCGACCGCCAGCGTAGCGTAATTCTCGCAGAGGCCTACCGGGATTCGGAAATTGTCCGTGGTGAAGGCGATGCCAAGGCAACGGATATCTATGCCAATGCTTTCAGTAGAGATGAAGACTTCTTTCGTTTTCATCGCAGTGTTAATGCCTACAAGAATAATTTCTCGAGTGCAGAAGACATCATCCTGCTGGAGCCGGATTCTGAATTCTTCCGCTATTTCAACTCGTCCAGAGGTAATAAATAAACAGTGCAATGTGGGATGATCTTATTCGGGCCATTGCATTGGTTCTGGTTATAGAGGGTATGCTGCCGTTTCTTTCGCCGGATGGCTGGCGGCAGGCAATGATTCAGGCGGGTCGCCTTTCCGATAAAGCGCTACGGTCTGTCGGATTTGTCAGCATGCTTATCGGTGTATTAATTCTTTATCTGACAAGATAGGCAAATGACGGTTAACGGACACTGGATTCTACCGCAAGGCATTGAAGAGGCGCTGCCTGAGCAGGCTGCGAGCCTGGAATGTCTGCGCCGCGATCTGCTCGACCTCTATGCGAGCTGGGGTTACGAGATGGTGATGCCGCCATTTATCGATCATATCGAATCCCTGCTCACGGGGACGGGCCGTGACCTGGATCTGCAGACGTTCAAGCTGGTCGACCAGCTCAGTGGGCGTACGCTTGGTATACGCGCAGACATGACGCCACAGGCCGCACGTATAGATGCACACCAGCTAAACCGTGAAGTGCCGACGCGCCTCTGCTATATAGGCACCGTGCTGCACACACGTTCGGACGGTTTCGGCAGCAGTCGCAGCCCGCTACAGGTTGGTGCAGAATTATACGGACACGCAGGTGTCGAGTCTGATGTTGAAATACTCGATCTAATGCTCAGTACATTCGAGTCAGCCGGTGTTAAAGACATCTATCTCGATATAGGCAACGTTGACATATACAAAAACCTTGCAAAGCAGGTGGGACTGACTGAGGATGATGAAATTCGCCTGTTTGAACTGTTACAGCAAAAAGCGGTTACCGAGATCAGGCAGCTGGTTGCCAGCCTCAGTGTTGATGCCAAACTGGCAGAAATGATTATGCAGCTGGCTGAATTGAACGGTGATTTATCGATCATCGATCGTGCGCGTGAACAACTCAGACAGGCAGGACCGGAAGTGATGTCGGCCCTGGATTATCTTGAGCGGGTTGCGCAGGCAGTCAGCATGCACAACAAGGATGTAAAATTGAATCTCGATCTCGCCGAGTTGCACGGATACCACTACCATACCGGTGTTGTCTTCGGTGCATTTGTGCCGCAGCTGGGACAGGAAATTGCACGTGGTGGTCGTTACGATGACATCGGAAGAATATTCGGCCGTGCACGGCCGGCAACGGGCTTCAGTACAGACCTGAAACTATTGTCTGCGCTGGGTACCCGCGAAATACCAATGCCGCAGAAAATCCTGGCACCTGCTGATGAGAATGCGGAACTGCAGGTGGAAATCGATAAGCTCCGTGCTGAAGGTTATTGTGTCAGCAGGATATTGCCCGGGCAGGTTGATGATGCTGCTGCGACGGGTTGCAGTCAGAAGCTGGAACAAATCAGCGGCCAATGGCAATTGGTCGCTATCGAAACTTAAATACTAAAGGTTTTTTTTCATGGCAAGAAATGTTGTCGTGCTCGGCAGCCAATGGGGTGATGAGGGCAAAGGTAAGGTTGTCGATTTATTAACAGATCGTGCAGCTGCAGTCGTGCGTTTCCAGGGCGGACATAATGCCGGCCATACCCTGGTTATTGGTGATGAGAAAACCGTTCTTCACCTGATTCCTTCCGGAATTCTGCGTGACAATGTGATGTGCCTGATCGGCAATGGCGTGGTGTTGTCACCATCAGCACTGTTCGAAGAACTGGACATGCTGGAAAATCGCGGTGTGCCTGCAACTGAACGCTTGTGCATTTCCGAGGCCTGTCCATTAATCCTGCCTTATCACATCGCACTCGATCAGGCGCGGGAGATCGCGCGCGGCAAGTCTGCAATTGGCACCACGGGTCGCGGTATCGGCCCAACCTATGAAGACAAGGTATCCCGTCGCGGTATCCGCCTCGCCGATTTGCTCGATGAAAAGACTTTTGCTGAAAAACTGAAAATCGTCATGGACTACCATAATTTCAGCCTGAAACATTATTTCAAGGCAGAGGAGGTTGATTATCAGCAGGTGCTTGATGAAACACTTGGCTACCGCGAAAAACTCGCGGCTCTGGTAGCTGATATTCCCGGTATGCTGACCCGTTTCCGTAATGATGGAAAGAACATCATGTTCGAAGGTGCGCAGGGCACCTTGCTGGACATCGACCAGGGTACCTATCCCTTCGTGACATCCTCCAATACGACTGCGGGTGGTGCATGTACCGGCAGTGGTATTGGACCGCGTGACCTCGACTACATTCTTGGTATCACCAAGGCCTATACCACCCGTGTTGGCGCCGGCCCGTTCCCGACCGAGTTGTTTGATGATACTGGCAACCACCTGGGCACAAAAGGTCATGAGTTTGGCGCCACCACCGGGCGCAGCCGTCGTTGTGGCTGGTTTGACAGTGTCGCCCTCAGGCGTGCCGCACAAATCAACAGTCTTACCGGTTTGTGCATAACCAAGCTGGATGTACTGGACGGGCTGGAAACACTGAAACTGGCAACCGCTTACAAATACAAGGGCGAAACAATTGATATGCCGCCACTGGGCGCCGACGCTATTGAGCAATGTGAACCGGTTTATGAAGAAATGCCGGGCTGGAGCGGGTCAACGGTCGGTATCAAGGATCTTGACGCACTGCCGGCCAATGCCAGGGCCTATCTGGATCGACTGGAGCAGGTTGTCGGTGTACCGATTGATATCGTATCCACCGGCCCGGAACGTGATGAGACCATCATTCTGAATCATCCATTCGGTTAATGGCATCAAGCACGCAGGCGTTGAACTGCTGACTTTACAGTGTCACTATCGAAGAGAATAAACAAGGGTGATTACGCAACAATGGTAAAGCTACAGGGCGCTGGCAAGTGCCTTCGTCAAGCGTTTTGATTTAGTGGGCAAACTTAACTACTCCATACAACACCGTTGTAGAAAAGGTCGGCATCTGCCGGCCTTCTTTTTGACGCAAAACAGATCGTAATGGTGAACTGTTTGACAGTTAAGCTTTACTAAGACCATTGATAGCCATAATCGTGGAAATACTGAATGCAGAATTATGATATTGCCGTCATCGGTGGCGGTGCTGGCGGCCTGGTGGTTGCCAGTGTTGCTGCACAACTGGGTTTGAATGTTGCACTGGTAGAAAAAGAAAAGCAGCTGGGTGGCGACTGTCTGCATTATGGCTGTGTGCCGAGTAAATCGTTATTGCGCTGCGCTCATGTAGCGCATATGGTCAGACACGCGGGTGAATATGGTACAGATGTCGGCAACGCAAGTGCTGACCTGCAACAGGTCAATGCGTATATTAACAATGCTGTGCAGATTATTCAGCGACATGACAGCCATGAGCGTTTCAGTGAAATCGGCTGTGATATCTACACGGGTGCTGCTCATTTTGTAAATGCGAACTGCATACGGGTCAATGATACCGAATTGCATGCGAAACGCTTTGTTATCGCTACCGGGTCATTCGCACAGATACCTGATATGGAAGGAATTCAGTCAGTCGCTTATCTAACCAATGAGGACATGTTCAGTCTTGATGTACTGCCTGAACATTTGCTTATATCGGGTGCTGGCCCGGTAGGGGTGGAGATGGCGCAAGCCTATGCGCGACTTGGCAGCCGTGTCAGCCTGATAGAACAGGCGCAGCGTATACTGCCGCGTTACGACCAGGATGTTTCGCAGCTATTGAAACAACAGCTGCTGGCGGATGGCGTTGACATCGTGCACGGTGCGGTTGAGCGTGTGCAACAAAAGGGAGATGTTAAAACGGTAGTGTTAAATGATGGACGCGAAATAAGTGGCGATCAGTTGCTGATTGCCACTGGACGCCGGCCTGCCATCGATGGCCTTTGCCTTGAAAAGGCCGGCGTTGAATCTGGTGAGAATGGTATCAAGGTCAACTCCAGAATGCAGACATCAAGGCGGCATATCTATGCTTGTGGAGATGTAACCGGGTTAATGCCATTTACGCATGTTGCGGAGCAGCAGGCAGGTGTGGTGATTGCAAATGCTGTATTCAGGATTCCGAAGCGAATGCACTATCGTGTGATACCAGCTGTTGTGTATACAGAACCCGAATGTGCGCAAGTCGGCATGGGGCTGGAACAGGTGGAACGGGATGCGTCGGCACGTGTGGTGCAGTTTGATATGCGGCAACTGGACAGGGCTATAACGGATAACACCACGCGAGGATTACTCAAGCTGGTTGTCAGAAAAGGAAGAATAGCGGGTGCGCATGCAATCGGACATCACGCAGGTGAGATCATACATGAGCTTGCCCTGGCAATTCAGGAAAACATGAAACTTTCGAGAATCACTACTCTTGTACATGCATATCCCAGTTATTCGCAGCTTAACCGTCGCGCTGCCAGCCAGTATTATCGCGACAGCCTGTTCAGCCCGTTTACGAAAAATCTGGTAAAGATACTGAGTCGCTGGCTGCCATGAGGTGAACCATGTTAGATACTATTGAGCATCTAAGAGATACCGACTTTCCATCGATCCGCAGAGATCGACTCGATACCCTGCAGGTGAACCTGGGTTATTTGTGCAACCAGCAGTGCTTGCATTGCCATGTTGATGCGAGTCCACGGCGCACAGAAATAATGGATCGAAAAACCATTGATGATGTGATCGAATTTCTTGCCAGTAAAAGAATCTCCAGGCTGGATCTGACCGGTGGCGCGCCGGAGATGAACCCGTATTTCAAACACCTGGTTAAAACCGCACGTGAGATGGGTGTGCATGTGATAGACCGATGTAACCTCACGATTCTGCAGGAACCGGGGTATGAAGAGCTTGCGGTCTTCCTGGCGAATCATGGCGTGGAGGTCATTGCATCGATGCCCTGTTACCTGGAAGACAACGTCAATGCCCAACGTGGTGCTGGAGTATTCGAAAAAAGTATCAGCGGACTGCAGAAATTGAATGCATTGGGCTATGGCATCGATAATGAGTTAGTCATTAACCTTGTTTACAATCCCCAGGGTCCAAGTCTGCCGCCATCACAGGCAGAACTCGAGCCGGCATACAAAAAAGCCCTGTTTGATAATTATGGTATTTCATTCAACAGGCTGTTTACGCTGGTCAATATGCCAATCAAGCGTTTTGGCAGCACACTGTTATCCAAAGGTGAATTCGAGTCGTATATGCATGCACTCAAATCTTCGCACAATGATGAAAATCTTGAATCGGTGATGTGTAAAAGCCTGATCAGCGTAGACTGGCAGGGATATGTTTACGATTGTGACTTTAACCAGATGCTGGGTATCGGTCTGGGCGCGGGTGATAACAGGACGCAACTGAAGGACTTGATGGATAACGATATCAATAACGGCCCAATCGTTGTGATGGACCATTGTTATGGCTGTACCGCAGGGCAGGGGTCCAGCTGTGGCGGTGCATTGTCGTAGCTGCGGGCGTTATGATGTTGTTTTTTTATCACTGATAAACTTTCCGGGAATCGTGAAAAGAATATCGATGCTTGATGCATTTTTTTAAAATGAAAGTCTCCATTATCATTCCTGTTCTGAATGAAGCTGAACATATTGCTGATACGCTTATTTCTTTAGCGTCGTATCGCAATCAGGGCCATGAGGTCATCGTTATCGATGGCGGCAGCAATGATGATACCGTGTCAATTTCACAGCAATATGCTGACAGGGTTTTACACAGTGATGCGGGCAGGGCGATGCAGATGAACAGCGGCATCGATGAAGCGTCGGGTGATGCCTTGCTGTTTTTGCATGCGGATACACGGCTGCCTGCTGATGCAGTTGCGAAGCTCATACATGCTGTAGAAGACGGTTATTTCTGGGGGCGTTTCAATGTGCGCCTGTCAGGTAAACATTTCATGTTTCGTGTTATCGAACGCATGATGAATCTGCGCTCCTGTATTACCGGTGTCGCTACCGGCGACCAGGCAATTTTTGTCAGTCAAGAGAGTATTGAAATTGTCGGTGCTTATCCGCGACTACCCTTGATGGAGGATATTGTATTCAGCAAGCGCTTGCGTGAACTGGGTCGGCCGGCATGCATCAGGCAGCAGGTGGTGACCTCCAGCAGGCGCTGGGAAGATAAAGGCATACTGCGCACTATGCTGTTAATGTGGCGTCTTCGATTGCTGTTCTTTCTCGGTGTGTCTGCAGACAGGCTGGCCCGGCAATACCAGTGAAAGGTCAAAAAATAAAATATCCTGATTGTGCCATCCTTGTATTCTCCAAAGCGCCGGTCGTTGGCCAGGTCAATACGCGCCTGGTGCCGTATATTACTGCCGAGCAGGCAGCGAGTCTGCACGAGGAGTTGACCCACGATCGTTTGCGCATGTGTACCACAGCTGATTTGTGTGATGTCCAGCTATGGTGCAGTCCGGACACGCGCCATCCGTTTTTTTTCGATTGCAGGCAGCGCTATGGCGTTCAATTGCAATCTCAAACCGGAAACAACCTGGGTGAGCGCATGTCAGCCGCTCTGCAGACAATGCTGGGTCGATATAAAAAGATCATTATTATTGGCACGGATGCGCCCGCGCTGGATATCGATACGATCGTTGCAGTTGTTAATCAGCTTGAGCATAGTGATATCGTGCTGGTGCCTGCAGAAGATGGCGGTTATGTATTGTTAGGCGCTTCGAAGCATCACCAGGATTTGCTCGTGGATGTGCCCTGGGGCACGGAAAGCGTGCTGGCGAGCACGGTGCATAATATTGAACGCCTGGGTCTGAGCTACAGTCTGCTTGGTGAATGCTGGGATGTGGACAGGCCTGAAGACCTCGAGCGTTACAGGAATTGGCTCGTTACCACATCAAGTGGGTAAACTACAAATGATTGCCACAAAGTTGTATCTGGTGTTTCATAAGAGTGACTTAAGTCGCGAATTAAATTTTCTTCCACTTCTAATCATTTAATTTCGCCATCAGGGCGAAACAAAATATGAACAAATGCGATCAACTAAAGTTCGAGAATAATGTCACTCTTATGAAACACAAGATACAACTCTGTGTTCTCTGTGGCAGGTATCCGAATATGTACCCGCTCGAATCAAGCAAGAGTCAAAAATTTAAAGATATAACAGGATATCTTCAGGGGTATTAATGATGGCATCCGCACCCCAGGTATTAACGTCATCATCAGCTTCTATATAGCCGTAATTCGCCACCAGCGTTTTCATGCCGGCATTTTTTCCGGCTTCTATATCTCTTCTGGCATCGCCCACATACATGCACTCATCGGATTTCGAACTGGCTTCATCGCAGGCGTGATGCATGGGGTCGGGGTGAGGCTTGCTGTTTTCCGTGGTGTCTCCGCTGACGACTGTTGCTGCACGCTGCAGCAGTTGCAGGCGATCCATCAGGGGCAATGTCAGCCAGCCGGGTTTATTGGTTACAACACCCCAGTTCAGGCCGTTACGTTCTATATGATCCAGCACCTGCTCGATACCTTTGAAAGGCGATGAGTCGATGCAGATATTGTGATGGTAGATTTCGAGATAACGTTGCTTCAGATACTGAAGTCTTTGCTCATCCATGACGTCACCAAATGCAAGCTTGAGCAGCGCGATGCTGCCGTTGGAGACAACAGGACGCACCTGTGCATAGGGTAGAACCGGCTGATTTTCCTCCCTGCACAGCGTATCGAGTGCAGCGGCCATGTCGGGTGCGGTATCGATCAGGGTCCCGTCGAGGTCAAATAAAACAGTTTTGATAGCGGACACGTTATGCTGGCTTCATGTAATGCACCATATAGTTCACATCAACATTATTACTGGTGCGATACATGCCGGTGAGCGGATTGTAACTAATGCCCTGGATATCTATCACATCCAGGCCGGTTTCACGGCACCAGATATCAAGTTCTGAAGGACGAATAAACTTGCTGTAGTCGTGGGTACCTGGAGGCAGCATTTTCATCAGGTATTCAGCACCAATGATGGCAAACAGAAATGATTTGGGGTTGCGGTTAATGGTGGAGAAGTAAACCGAGCCACCGGGTTTCACCAGCTGTTTGCATGCATTGATGACAGATGAGGGATCGGGAACATGCTCGAGCATTTCCATGCAGGTCACAATATCGAATGATTCTGCACTTGATGCCGCCAGGTCTTCGACAGTGATCTGCTGATAATCAATGTCCAGGTCAGACTCCATGGCGTGCAGGCGCGCGACTGACAGTGGAGCCTTGCCCATATCGGTTCCGGTAACGTCGGCGCCGCACTCTGCCATGCTTTCGCACAGAATGCCCCCGCCGCAGCCTACATCGAGTACGCGTTTGCCGGCCAGCGGGCTGCCTGTGTTAATAAAATTAAGTCTGAGCGGGTTGATGTCATGCAGTGGCTTGAAATCACCCTGCCTGTCCCACCAGCGCGAGGCCAGTTCTTCGAACTTTCTGATCTCACCCGGATCAACATTGGCTTTTGTTTTCGTCATGTCTGCTATTTTACGATGATATGACTTAATCTTCAGAACCGATTTTACGGCTCCACTGATGTGCCTGCCGGCGAATGTCGGCTTCATCCATGCTGGTCAAGACCCGATTTTTCAGTACATGCCTGCCGGCGACCCACACATCGGATACCTGCTCACGGCTGCAACTGTATACAAGATGAGAAACCGGGTCGTAAAGCGGCGTGGTTTCGATGTGGTCCATATTGATGGCAACGATATCTGCCTGCTTGCCTGCTTCGAGCGAACCGACTTTACTGTCGATGCCCAGGGCCCTGGCGCCATTGATAGTGGCCATTCTCAGTGCAGCAGACGCGGGCAGGGCAGTGGGGTCTGCGGCAACACCCTTGGCGACAAGTGCAGCACAACGCATTTCACCCAGCATATCCAGGTCATTGTTGCTGGCGGCGCCATCGGTACCGAGCGCGACGTTGATGCCGCGATCCTGTAACACGGATACCGGGCAGAAACCGCTGGCCAGTTTCAGGTTGGATTCGGGGCAGTGCACAATATGACATCCACTGTCCACGAGACTGTCTATTTCATTCTGCTCCAGTTGCGTCATGTGAACAGCGAGTAACGAAGGGCCAACAAGACCGAGGTCGAAAAGCCGCTGCAATGGCCTCATGCCGGTTTTTTCCACCGATTCTTCGACCTCATGTGCAGTCTCATGAATGTGCATGGTGATCGGGAGATCCATTTCGTGAGCAAAGCTGCGGATTTTTTCCAGCGGCTGGTCTGAAACCGTGTAGGGCGCATGTGGCGCAAAAGTGGTAGTTATAAGGTCGTCGTTGCGAAAGCTGTCATGTACAGCGATGCCTTTATCTATGTATTCATCCGCATTCCCCGCCCACACGGTGGGGAAATCGATCACGATCAGTCCAATGCAAGCCCGTATGCCGGCATTCCTTGCGACGCGGGCGGTGATGTCCGGAAAAAAATACATGTCATTGAAACAGGTGGTCCCGCTGCGCAGCATTTCGGCAACCGCCAGTTCGGTACCGCACTGAACAAAATCCTCATTGACCCATTTCGATTCGGCCGGCCAGATATGGTTCTGCAGCCAGTCCATCAGTGCGATGTCATCTGAAAGCCCCCGAAACAGGCTCATTGCGGCATGTGTGTGCGCATTGATCAGGCCTGGAATCAATGCATGTTGTGCATAGTCCTGCTCCACTGTGGCGCGGTAGCCGGCTTTTGCGCTTTCAGTCGGGAGGATCTCGAGAATGCGGTCTTCGTGAATCGCAATGCTGTGGTTCGCCAGGCACGGGTCGCCCTCACTCACAGGAAGTATCCATCTCGCATGCAACAGGGTATCGATGTTGGTCATGCCGCGAAGATACCTGCTGTTCCGCCTGCGTGCAAGAGGGGTGCAAATTTGTACTGCAGTTCATGCTATTCTCTTGTGATCTTGATATATAAACTGCTATTGGCAAGTAAACAGGAGCAAGCCATGTTGAATAACCCGAAAAACCTTATTTCATCGTTAATTATCATTGTTGTACTCGCAGTGCTTTCGGCCTGTGGCCAGCAGGTGACACGAGTTGAATCCGACAGCGTGACGGATCTGAGCGGAAACTGGAACGATACCGATTCAAGGCTTGTTGCTGATGAGATGATTCAGGATGCATTGTCACGATCCTGGTTGACCAGTTTCAACAGGGAGCAGGGAAAAACGCCGACGGTCATTGTCGGTGATGTGCGTAACCTGAGCCATGAACATATCAACACAAGAACATTCATCGCCGACATGGAGCGTGCCCTGATTAATTCCGGTGAGGTCGATTTTGTTGCCTCCAGCCAGGAGCGGGAGGAAATCCGCACCGAGCGCAAGGACCAGGACCTGCACGCGACTGAAGAAACACGCAAGGCAATGGGACAGGAAACCGGTGCTGATTTCATGCTCAAGGGCACGATCAATACCATCATCGATGCTGTCTCAGGTGAGCAGGTGCGTTTTTACCAGGTTGATCTTACCTTGATCGATCTGGCAAATAACCGCAAGGTCTGGGTTGGGCAGAAGAAAATCAAGAAAACGATCGAGAAAGGCGGGCTTCGCTGGTAATTGTTCCAGGCTGATGTTCATTAGCTGAGAACAAGAGGTAACGCGGCACATGTCTATGGCGATTTGTTCAGGATTTCCTGGGCGAATAATTCTCGTGCTTCTTGTCTTGTGCCTTGCGGGCTGTGCGACATACAGCATGCAGGCAACCTCGATGCGGGACAAGCTGCTGGCCGGCAGGGCTGACCTCGCCAGGCAGGCTGCTGAAGAAAAAGACCAGGATCAGGATGACGTGCTTGCCTGCCTGAACAAGGGCATGCTCAGACGCATGACCAATGACTATGTCGGTAGTAACCAGATCTTTGAAATCGCCAAGCAAAGGATGGAATCCCTGTATGGTGTAAGTATTAGCGATGCTGCAGCTTCAGTAACGATTAATGATGCTGTACGCGACTACAAGGGCGATCGATACGAACAGATATTGCTGCATGCATACATGGCAATGAATTACCTGCAACTGGGCGAGCTTGATTCCGCACGAGTTGAGGTATTGCAGGCTGATGTGAAAATGATGGAGTGGGGTGAGCAGCCTGATGAAGATCCTTTCGTGCGTTACCTCGCCGGTATGATCTATGAAGCGCTTGGAGAAGATGACCAGGCGCTTGTTTCATACCGCAAAGCCATGGATGTCTATATGGCAACACGTAATGAACAGCTGATCACTGTGCCCGAAATGCTGCAAAAGGACCTGTTGCGACTGCTCGAAGACCAGGGGCTCCGGGACGAGTACAGGAAGCTGAAATCCGAATTCGGCATGGCAAGCTTCAAGCCAGCTGAACCTGGCGATGAATCTGGTGAATTAATCGTGATCCTGAATAACGGGCTCGCACCGATAAGGGAGGAGTCAGCGATCATGACATTTTCACCGGAAGTACAGAGTAATGTGCGTATTGCCTTACCCGTGTATAAATATGAATCCACCCCTGTAAATAAAGCGCGCCTGAAAACCGGTGAGAAACTTTTTGATCTGGAAACAGTGGAAAATATAGATCGTCTCGCACGTCAGGCACTGGATGATGACATGCCGTTAGTCATGGCACGTGCAATCGCCCGGGCGGTTGTTAAATATCAGTCACAGAAAAGCGCTCAGGAACAGCATGCACTTGCCGGATTTTTATTGACGGTCACCAACCTGGCTACTGAACGCGCCGACACCAGAAGCTGGACCACATTGCCACAGGAAATACAGATGACGCGCGTTGTGCTTCCAGTGGGGCAACAGGACGTCAGTATCGAAATCGTCAATGCCGCGGGAAGAGTGATAGATTCAATCGATACCAGCGTTAACATATTGCCCCGGCAGCACAGCTTCCTGACACGTCACTGGATTGCGCCTGTTCCGGTGAAAACTTACATTGCTAACAGTAAATAAACCATACGTCATGTTTAATAAAATCATAAACAAGCTCCCGGCCATCTGTATTATATTGACAGGGTGCATGCAATCTTCAGTTCATGTAAATGCCGATGGACAGCCGGACTGGGTCAATGCCGAGCCTGTGAACTACCCAAATGCAGGTTATGTATACGCAACCGGATCAGCGTCCAATGCTGAGGTGGCCAGGGATCGCGCACTGGGCAACCTGGCGAAGATCTTTGAGCTGCAAATACGTGAATCATCGACCACGACTCAGGACGTCCAGACTCACGAGTCGGAAGGGGAGGAGTCGGTACAGTCAACAGCACGCATAGCAAGCAGGGTTAATGTGCATACTGACAAGATGATCAATGGTGCACGCATCGCCGAGCAATGGCAAAACCCGGAGGATTTGACCCATTATGCACTGGCGGTGCTGGATCGTGCACAGGCCGGAAACAATATCCGAAGTGAAATCAATAGGCTGGACCGTGAAACAGCCTTTACTGTCGCCAATGCCGACAGCCGCCAGCAAGCTCTGCTGAAAGTGGCTGATTTGCAGGATGCCATCATGATGCAAACCGAGAGAAACTCATTGCAGAAAACATTGAAGATCATCGATCTCAGTGGAACAGGCAAGCCTTCCGGCTGGAGTCTTGCCGAGTTGATTGAACAACAGGAGCAGGCGTTGCAGTCGCTGAATATGAGGGGTGTCGTGCTGGTGGATTCAGTCGGCGGACTCGACAAGATATTACAGGGTGCAATGACGAATGCCGGTTTTACATCGTCATCCGATGCCGGCGGCTTTACATTATCCGCCGCCATGGGAACACAGGATGTGATAAATAAAGAAGGCTGGTACTGGTTGCGGGGCACGCTGGTTGTGCGCCTTGCCGATCCCGACGGTACCATTCTGGGTAACAAGTCGTGGCCGTTAAAGGTATCATCGGTCCAGCAGAACCAGTTGAATGAACGTATGCTTGCCGAGATTGATAAGAAACTGAAGAGCGAGTTGAAGAGTGCTGTTCTCGGTTTCGCCACGGGCGGGCAATAAAAAGCAGGGGCGAGGGACAAGGAACGAGTGACGAGGTAAAACAATATCGCCATTCTGCAGGCGTGCAAAGCGGTGAGGTGACTGCGCATCTACGATATGTGTTAAAGGCATTAATCAAACCCTAATTACCATAAAAATCAACAGGCTATTATGTTGTCTGCTTCCTGATGTAAAATTTAAATGAACCGTGGGTCTCTGAGCTTGTCTCCATAGAGGTGGCATTGACAACAAGCCGGGAACAAGTGACTGACAAAACACCAATGAAGTAACTGTTGTGACAAATCAGGTGGGTAGCTCAAGGTTCTGCAAGTCTGATTGATGGTATAAGTGCTGTTTGTTAATGTGGCCCTGTTAGCACAGTCATCGAAATCAGGTAAGCTAAATTTAAGCATGATAGTCTTGAAACAGAAAAATCAGAAACTATGTTCTACACTGAAGGTAAGTCATGAGTGATCATAAAACTGATTATGATTATGACAGTGGTCTGGCATTAGAAGAAAAACGGCCTGAATTAAAACCACCGAAACAGTACAAGGTCATACTGATTAACGACGACTTTACTCCGATGGAGTTTGTTGTTCAGGTGTTAATGACGTTTTTTGGAATGGACCATGCAAAGGCAACACGGGTTATGATGGCTGTGCATACCAAGGGGAAAGGTATCTGTGGGGTTTACAGTCACGAGATTGCTGAAACAAAAGTTGACCAGGTAAACGAGTATTCAAAAATAAATCAACACCCATTGCTATGTACAATGGAAGAAGCATAGATGAGGATTTTTTTAATTATCTGATGTGAGGCGTCAGGCATGTTAAGTAAAGAGCTAGAATCATCTTTGAACCGGGCATTCAATGATGCGCGTGACAAACGACATGAATATATCACTGTCGAACATCTACTATTGGCTTTACTTGACAATAGCAGCGCCAATTCCGTGTTACAGGCATGCGGGGCCGATCTCAATCTGATCCGCAGCGAACTCAATGAATATCTCGAGAAGAATACCCCGGTTTTCAGCGACGTGGTCAGCGGGGAAGTCCAGCCAACACTTGGATTTCAACGTGTACTGCAGCGTGCCGTTTTTCATGTCCAGTCCTCCGGTAAAAAAGAAGTGGTCGGCGCCAATGTGCTGGTTGCGATGTTCGGTGAACAGGAATCACAGGCTGTATACCTGCTGAGCAAGCAGGGCGTCAACCGCATTGATGTTGTCAACTACATATCTCATGGCATAGCCAAGGTTTCTGACGAAACTCAAAAGATAGAACATGAAACGCGTGACGATCAGTCAGGCGAGTCCGACAATCAGCCGCTGGAAAATTTTGCAACCAACCTCAATCAGCGAGCCATGCAGGGTCATATCGATCCGCTGATCGGCCGCGAAGATGAAATCGAACGCACCATACAGATTTTATGCCGCCGCAGAAAAAACAATCCGCTGCTGGTGGGTGAAGCCGGCGTAGGCAAAACTGCCTTGGCAGAAGGGCTGGCGAAAAAGATAGTTGATAGAGAAGTGCCTGATGTGCTCAAACACAGCACGATTTATTCACTTGACCTTGGCGCACTGGTCGCGGGCACCAAGTATCGCGGCGACTTTGAGAAACGCCTCAAGGGCGTGCTCAGGCAGCTGAAAAACACCGATGGCGCTGTTCTGTTCATCGATGAGATCCATACCATTATAGGCGCCGGCTCTGCTTCAGGTGGGGTCATGGATGCATCCAACCTGATCAAGCCAATGCTGGCATCGGGCGATCTCAAATGTATCGGCTCAACGACCTATTCCGAATTCCGCAGTATCTTTGAAAAAGATCATGCGCTGGCGAGGCGTTTTCAGAAAATTGATATCGAAGAGCCCAGTGTTGAAGAGACCATCGATATTCTGAAGGGGCTGAAGACACGTTTTGAAGAACATCATGATGTGAAATACAGCAATAATGCCCTGCGCGCTGCCGCCGAGTTGTCAGAACGTTTTATCACCGACCGTTTCCTGCCTGACAAGGCAATTGATGTTATCGATGAGGCGGGTGCCAATCGCCGTTTGTTAGGCAAGTCGGGCAGCAAGAAATCTGTCAATGTAAACGACATCGAGAATATTGTTGCAAAGATCGCGCGTATTCCTCCCAAAACCGTATCCACATCAGATACAGAAGTATTGAAAAATCTGGAACGTGACCTGAATCTGGTTGTATTTGGCCAGGATGAGGCAATCACCAAGCTGTCGACAGCTATACGCATGTCGCGATCTGGATTGGGTAACCCCGACAAGCCGATTGGATCGTTCCTGTTCTCTGGTCCGACCGGTGTCGGTAAAACAGAGGTGTGCAAGCAGCTTGCGCATGTTATGGGCATCGAACTGGTGCGTTTCGACATGTCCGAATATATGGAGCGCCATACAGTGTCACGCCTGATCGGTGCACCTCCGGGTTACGTGGGCTTTGATGATGGCGGTTTATTGACCGAGGCGATTACCAAGCAGCCGCACTCAGTGCTACTGCTGGATGAGATAGAAAAGGCACATCCGGAGGTTTTCAATATCCTGCTACAGGTCATGGACCACGGCACGCTGACAGACAGTAATGGGCGCAAGACCGACTTCCGCAATGTCATCATGATTATGACAACCAACGCCGGTGCGCAGTTAATGTCACGCCGTTCAATGGGTTTCACCGAGCAGCAGCATGAACTTGACGGTACCGAAGAAATCAAGCGTCTGTTTAGCCCGGAATTCAGAAATCGTCTGGATGGTATCGTTCAATTCGGACCACTGGATGAAAAGACCATTGCCAGTGTTGTCGATAAGTTCCTGATTGAGCTTGAAACACAGCTTGACGAGAAAAAAGTCAGTATGCACGTGGATGACGATGCCAGGACCTGGATCGCTGAAAAGGGCTATGACGTCAAAATGGGTGCGCGCCCGATGGCACGGGTGATTCAGGAACATATCAAGAAGCCGCTGGCAAATGAGCTGTTGTTCGGTAACCTGGCCAGGGGTGGAAAAGTCCTGGTTACCGTGGCTGACGGCGAACTGTCGATCGAAATCGAGGGTGTAACTGAAAAGGCCTAGGGGATATAACGGGGCGATATAACCCCGTCAAACTGCTGTATTACAAAAGGTCTGCCTTCGAACTATCGGGCAGGCTTTTTTTATTACTGGATTCGGGATCTGGCAGGATAAGGCTCTATTTTGCGCGGTAGACGATGCGACCTTTTTCCAGGTCATAAGGGGTCAACTCGACGGTAACTGCATCACCGGTCATGATACGGATATAGTGTTTGCGCATTTTGCCGGAGATATGGGCAGTCACTACATGACCGTTTTCGAGCTCAACGCGAAACATGGTGTTGGGCAGGGTCTCAATCACCTTGCCTTCCATCTGTATTGCTTCTTCTTTTGCCATTCACTCAACTCGTTTAAAACAATGGGCGCACATTATCGTTAATCTGGCTGTAATCGCAAGTCTTTTGCGGGGAAACACTGAATTAATTCAGCTCTCCATCGGCACATGGAGGTGCCGACATGGGTAAATTCACTGTAATTGTGCTGTGGGCTGCTGTTTAGGCAGCAGGTATATCGGGTCGAACAGCACCCCATTGGACATCACCGCAAAATGCAGATGTGCACCCGTGACTCTCCCGGTCTGGCCAACAGCACCCAGGATTTCACCACGGCGCAGTACATCACCCGGCTTGACGTCAATACGGCTCAGATGCGCATACAGGCTGATCAAGCCCTGGCCATGATCGATATAGACCATATTGCCACTGAAAAAAAAGTCGCCTGCTTCAATCACAGTACCATCGGTCGCAGCCCTGACATCAGTGCCTTCGGGTGCAACAATATCGAGACCGTTGTGCGGGTTACGCTCCTGCTCATTAAAAAATCTTCGCAGCCCGTATATGCTGCTAATCTCGCCGCTGACCGGCCAGATAAAATCAACATCAGGATAGGTGTCCGACCAGTGGTTTTTTGCAGCCCGTTTGAGCACGCGTTCGCTGGTGATACGCTGCATGTCCTGTTCGTTGGGATTGACCTTGCGTTTGTTCTTGATGGTTAAACGCTGTTCCTGGTATTTTTTGTCCCTGACCTCAACTTTGCTGACCCGGGTAGACTCATCCTGTTGTATCTTGAAATCATAGGTGCCTGGTTTGGCGTTTAACGGGATGGCCGCAAGCGCGTACCATGCTTCGTCCTGCTTGAAAATAGTGGTCTTCCTGCCATCGAAGGTAATATGTGTCCCTGGTTTGTAGCTCTCCAAATCCATAATTGCGATACCTCCGGGCACCAGCGCCTGTTCGGGCGCTGCAACGGAAGCCAGTGATGCCGTCATCATGATTGTGAAGCCAATTAAGGCTGTTGTTTTGTGGGGTTTGAACGCCATGGTTGCTGTCGTTATTATCAAATAACCAAGCATAGCATTTTACAGGGCTTTGTTGCTGCGGCTACGATTTGATTCCCTGTGTCAGCCCGCATCTAGCACAAAGGCGGACGTAACATGCTGGATGTTTGTTAATATTACAATCTGCTACCACAATAACAACGGTATTCATCCTGTAGCAGTTTGTCCGTGTGGTTTTATGGACAATATTTTGTCAGGAACAAAATATTGTCCATAAAATCCAGATCCTTCATGCAATATGCGGGCAGTATGCCTTCACGTGGAGATATTCGTTGAATAAAGCAGATAAAAATGTGCTGACCGGCCGGGCTGCCGAAGTTCGGCCATTTTATGTGATGGAGTTACTGGCGCGTGCCGGGCAGTTAGAGGCAGAGGGCAGGTCTGTATTGCACCTGGAAGTAGGGGAGCCGGATTTCCCTACGCCTCAGCCGATCATCGATGCCGGTATCCGTGCGCTACGTCAGCTCAAGACGCACTATACACCGGCGCTGGGGCTGCCCGAGTTGCGCAGGTCGATTGCAGCTTACTATCAGCAGAAATTCAATGTCGAGATTGATGCGCGGCGTGTCATCGTTACGCCAGGTGCTTCCGGTGCGTTGCAGCTGGCACTCTCGGTTCTGGTCGATACCGGTGATAATGTCCTGCTCACTGATCCCGGCTATCCCTGTAACCGCAACATGATCAAGCTGCTCGGTGCTGACAGCACTATTGTGCCAGTCGGTGCTGATACGCAGTTCCAGATGACGGCAGCAGACATATCCAGTCAGTGGAATGAAAAATCGGTTGCTGCAATGATTGCCAGCCCTTCAAACCCGACGGGAACGATGATTCCCCGGCAGGAATTGATAAGCCTGATTGAAGCCTTAGATGCTGCAGGCGGACGTCTCATCGTTGACGAGATTTATCAGGGACTGGTTTATTCTGAAGACGACCTGACGGCATTATCATTTTCAAATGACGTATTCGTGATTAACAGCTTTTCAAAATATTTTGGCATGACGGGCTGGCGACTGGGCTGGATGGTTGTGCCCGATGAATATGTCGATGCAATCGACCGCGTTGCGCAAAATCTGTTTCTGGCCGCGTCTACCCCGGCGCAATATGCGGCATTGGCGGCTTTTGATCAGGGCACGATCGAGATTCTTGATCGACGGGTAGCGAAATTCAGGGAAAGACGCGATTATCTACTGCCCGTGTTGCGGGAGATGGGATTTCACATTCCGGTTGAACCCGGGGGCGCGTTTTATATTTATGCCGACTGCAGTGCAATCACGCAGAATTCATTTGAATGGACGCGCAGTTTGCTCGAAGATGAAGCGGTGGCATTAACTCCGGGGATCGACTTTGGTGAATACAGGGCATCTACGCATGTTCGTTTCGCATATACCCGGCCGGTCGACCAGCTCGAGCGTGCATGCTGCAGGATAGCTCGATATATCAAATGACAGAGTTCATGAAATGATTGGCAATATTTTAAAAATGAAGGTGCAATTGTCTTCGCCGGTTGAATATCAGCTGCCGGTGGATGATAAGCTGGTCGATATGAATGCCCGTATCGGCGGCAGCATCAAGCTCGAGTACCAGGGTGAAATTAACTGCATTTCATGCGGCAGGAAAACCGGCAAAAGCTATGCGCAGGGGCATTGCTACCCGTGCTTTATGCGTCTCGCTGAATGCGATATGTGTATCGTCAGGCCGGAAACATGCCACTATGATGCCGGAACATGCCGTGAGCCGGAGTGGGCGCAGCAACATTGCATGCAACCGCATTATGTTTATCTGGCAAACTCGTCCGGTATTAAGGTGGGTATTACACGCGGCTCCCAGATTCCGACACGCTGGATAGACCAGGGCGCCAGCCAGGCATTACCTATATTCAGGGTGGCCAGCCGTTACCAGTCGGGATTGCTGGAGGTCGCTATCAAACAGCATGTTTCCGACCGAACGGACTGGCGCAAGATGCTGAAAGGCGATGCCGAGCCGTGTGATCTGGAGGCGCTGCGTGATGAGCTGGTTGAGCAATGCAGCAGCCAGGTAACAGAGCTGCAATCCCGGTTCGGCGCCGAAAATATCGAATATTTACCTGCTGAACCGATGGTAGAGATTGAGTACCCGGTTGAACAATATCCGGAAAAAGTGAAATCGCTGAATCTGGATAAATCGCCTCTGGTTGAAGGCGTGCTGACCGGGATCAAGGGCCAGTACCTGATTCTGGATACTGGTGTGATCAATATACGCAAGTATTCAGGCTACAAACTTGATGTCGATCTGATTTAAGATCTACCCAGAGTAAATTTTTAAAGGAGAATTATTATCAGCCTTCGTGAAGACATCACCTGTGTATTTGATCGCGATCCTGCTGCCCGAAATATTTTCGAAGTGTTAACGGCTTATCCTGGTGTGCATGCCTTGCTGCTGCACAGAATGAATCATGCCTTGTGGAATCTCGGCTTGAAGTGGCTGGCGCGGTTTTCGTCCCATATTACGCGCTGGTTAACGGGTATCGAGATCCACCCGGGAGCGAAAATCGGCCGCCGTTTCTTTATCGATCACGGCATGGGTGTTGTTATCGGTGAAACAGCAGAAATAGGCGATGACTGCACGCTGTATCATGGTGTCACACTGGGCGGTACCAGCTGGCAGAAAGGCAAGCGGCACCCGACCCTGCAGAGCAATGTTGTCGTCGGTGCTGGCGCGAAAGTGCTTGGCCCTATCAACGTGGGCTCAGGTGTGCGTATCGGTTCGAATGCGGTGATTACCCGGGATGTGCCTGATGATGGCACGGTTGTTGGGGTTCCCGGGCGGCTGGTGCGCAAGCAGGACGCTGTTGATAAAAAAGCCGAGGAAAAACGTCATGCAACCGCGGAAAAGCTGGGATTTGACGCCTACGGCGCGACCCGGGAAGCGCCTGACCCGGTTGCGTCAGCTATCAACAGAATGCTGGATCATATCCATGTTATGGACGAAAAAATGCAAATGATGTGTGCCGCGCTGAAGCACCTGGGCGCAGAAATCGATGTATCCAACCTGCCGGATCTTGGTCCCTGCGAGATCCACTCCGTCGAAAAGGCCGAGGACGTCGAGCCCGAGAAAATCGAGTCTGAATAGCATCTGGCTCGCACATTGCCTGCAAGCTGACAGCTAATGATCGCTGGTGATCATTATTGGGCCATATACTGCAACATGAACGGCTTAATCCCGGTTACAGCCTGCTGCTGAAATCCTGATCCACCATGCAATATGCAGGCGCTGACTGAGCTGGAAAATACTTGACAAAAATACTCAAGTAAATAGTTGACCAAATTAGTCGGAATTAAGTAAAATTGCCCTGTTAACACTGACAGGTAAATTTTATGCGACTTACAACGAAGGGTCGATATGCGGTCACCGCTGTACTGGACCTGGGTTTTCACCAGGATAATGGGCCGGTTTCACTGGCGGCCATTTCAGAAAGGCAGCGCATTTCACTGTCGTATCTGGAGCAGTTATTTGCCCGCTTGCGACGCAACGGGGTAGTCAAAAGCACGCGAGGCCCTGGTGGCGGCTACACGCTGAACCGCGATGCTGCTGATATCAGCGTTTCTGACGTGATCATGGCAGTTGATGAAAGCTGCCAGGTTGCAGCCTGTGATGATGCCGAAAATTGCCAGGGCGATTACCAGTGCCTGACCCACGATCTGTGGAATGAATTGAGCAACGAAATCCGCACTTTTCTCGATGGAATTACACTGGCTGAAATGATGGCGAATGAAAAAGTACAGGAAGTATCAATCAGGCAGGACAAGGTAGAGGTAAGCGCCGCATAGCGAAGTGATGCCATGGCTGTCTATCTTGACCACAACGCAACCACGCCGCTGCACGAAGATGTGTTACAGGCAATGCTGCCGGTAATGCAGTCGATGGGAAACCCGTCCAGCCTGCATCGCTTCGGGCGCTTGCAAAAGGATACGATAGAAAGAGCACGTCAGCAGGTGGCTGATCTGGTCAATGCTCATCCTGATCAGGTGGTGTTTACCAGTGGTGGAACCGAGGCCAATAACCTGCTGGTGAAGGGCATGGCGGCTTCAGCGGATATCAACAGGATGGCGATAAGCAGTGTCGAGCATATGTCCATGCTGGAACCCGCCGCCGAAATTACTGATAAATGTGCGCTTGACTACATCGCCGTTGACAGGGATGGCAGGGTGACGCCGGACACACTGGAACAGGCAATTTTACCGGATACGCGACTGGTTTCGGTAATGAGCGCCAATAATGAAACCGGTGTGATACAGGATATTGCTTCGCTGGCTGAAATTGCCGCGAGGAAAAATATCTGGTTTCACACAGATGCATCACAGGCTGCCGGCAAGATCGATGTCAGTTTTAAAGACTGGGGTGTGCATGCGATGACACTATCTGCACATAAATTGTATGGCCCGACAGGTGCGGGCGCATTGCTGGTGGATAAACGATTGCCACTGCATGCCTTGATGCACGGTGGTGCGCAGGAACACCGCTTGAGAGCGGGTACTGAAAATGTAGCGGCGATTGCAGGCTTCGGCGCCGCTGCCGAGCTTGCGAAAAAAGAATTGAAAGAACGCGCGGTGCATGCGCTGCATCTGCGCGAAGCACTTGAACAGGGACTGGCGCAAATACCGCAGGCAACGGTGTTTGCACAAAATGCACGGCGCCTGCCGAATACCGTTCAGTTTGGTGTTCGGGGTTTTGATGGCGAAACACTGCTGATGCAGCTGGACCGAATGGGTATAGCCGTATCGAGTGGCTCAGCATGTACCAGTGGCAAGACGGAACCGAGTCATGTACTCAGGGCCATGGGCGTGCCGCAAGAGCTTGCATTAAGTTCGGTGCGGGTCAGTTTTGGCAAAGATAATACAATCGCTGATGCAGAAAAACTGTTACAGGCATTGGGCGAGATAATTGATACAACAAGTAAATCGGCAGTAATGATGGCTGCCAACGTTTAAGAGGCAAACAACGTGAGTGATAAACATCCCATATATCTGGACTATTCGGCAACGACGCCGGTTGATGAGCGTGTTGCAGAAAAAATGTGTAGCTACCTGACCCGTGAAGGTGTGTTCGGTAATCCTGCCTCACGCAGTCACACGTTTGGATGGGAGGCAGAAGCCGCGGTAGAGGAGGCGCGCAAGCATATCGCAGATCTTGTTGGCGCCAACCCGAAGGAAATCGTGTTTACCTCGGGGGCTACCGAGTCTGACAACCTGGCCATCAAAGGGGTTGCGCATTTTTACAACAAGAAGGGTAAGCATATCGTTACCTGCAAGACAGAACACAAGGCGGTGCTCGACACCTGCCGTCAGCTTGAGCGTGAAGGTTATGAGGTTACCTACCTGGACCCGGAGTCCAATGGCCTGGTGGATCTCGGCAAACTCGAAGCTGCACTGCGCGATGACACTATCCTGGTCTCAATCATGCATGTGAATAATGAAATCGGTGTGATCCAGGACATAGCGGCGATTGGTGAGCTATGCCGCAATAAGAAAATCCTCTTCCATGTTGATGCTGCTCAGAGTCCCGGCAAAGTCCCGATCAATCTTGAAGAGCTTAAAGTCGATTTAATGAGCTTCTCAGCGCATAAGGTATATGGGCCAAAAGGCATTGGCGCCCTGTACGTGCAAAGAAAACCGCGTGTGCGCCTGGAAGCGCAGATGCATGGCGGTGGCCATGAGCGCGGTATGCGTTCAGGAACGCTGGCCACACACCAGATCGTAGGCATGGGCGAAGCATTTCGTATCGCCAGGGAAGAGATGGAAATAGAAAACAGGCGGATTCATGCCTTGAGGGACCGTCTATGGAATGGACTGAAAGATATGGAAGAGGTTTATGTGAATGGTGATCTGGATCAACGCATCCCGGGAAATATCAATATAAGCTTTAACTTTGTAGAGGGTGAAAGCCTGTTGATGGCGCTCAAGGACCTGGCGATTTCCTCTGGAAGCGCCTGTACATCAGCATCACTGGAACCCAGCTACGTGCTCAGGGCGCTGGGCAGGAATGATGAGCTGGCGCATAGCTCGATACGCTTTTCCATCGGTCGCTTTACTACCGAAAAGGATGTCGATTACACGATTGATCACGTTCGAAGCGCGGTTGAAAAATTGCGCGAGCTGTCGCCGCTGTGGGATATGTATAAAGATGGTATTGACCTGGACTCCATCGAGTGGGCAGCACATTAAAAACAGGGACGAGGAAAAACGATTGAAATCCGCTGATGTGCGTTTTGATGGGCTCAGGCATATTGGCGTCTAACACTAATCAGTCAGGGGTATAGAAAATGGCTTACAGTGAAAAGGTTCTGGATCATTACGAAAATCCGCGTAATGTGGGTTCTTTTAATAAAGACGAAAAGAATGTCGGTACCGGAATGGTGGGTGCGCCTGCCTGTGGTGACGTAATGAAACTTCAGATCAAGGTGGGTGAAGACGGTGTTATTGAAGATGCTGTGTTTAAAACCTATGGCTGTGGCAGCGCGATCGCTTCGAGTTCACTTTTAACCGAATGGGTTAAAGGCAAGACACTGGATGAGGCCAGGGCAATCAAGAATACGGCCATTGCCGAAGAGCTGGCCTTGCCCCCGGTCAAGATACACTGTTCAGTGCTGGCGGAAGATGCTATCAGCGCTGCTATTGAAGATTACATGCACAAGAGGTCCTGATCAGGTAATTGTTATGGCTATTACTGTTACACAAGCTGCTGCTGATCGCGTTAATGACTTTCTCGCCAACCGTGGCAAAGGCATCGGATTGCGTCTCGGGGTTAAAACCACAGGTTGCTCAGGTATGGCTTATGTGCTCGAGTTCGTTGACGAGTTGAATCCTGAAGACGAAGTATTTGAAGATCATGGCGTCAAGGTTATCGTTGACAAGAAAAGCCTGGTGTATATTGACGGCACCGAGCTGGATTTCAGCAAAGAAGGGCTGAATGAAGGATTCAAATTCAACAACCCGAACGAAGCGGCTCAATGCGGTTGTGGCGAAAGCTTTACGGTCTAGCTGATTCAATAGCATTGGTTATCGCATTTATATAAGTAGTCGCATGTGATGACGGATGCCCTGTCTACAAATTATTTCGATTTATTCGAAATCCCCGTTTCTTATGATGTTGACCTGGTCCGTGTGCAGCATCGGTACCGGGAATTGCAGAAGGCTGTACACCCGGATAAATATGCTAATGCAGGTGCACAGGAACGCAGAATTTCCATGCAGCATACATCATTGATTAACCAGGCCTTGCATACGCTGAAGCATCCGGTCGAACGTGCGATGTATTTACTGCAGCTCAAGGGCGTTGATTTCACCATGGATAACGAGACGACGATGGATGCGGCTTTTCTGATGGAACAGATGGAAATGCGTGAGAAGCTGGAAAGTGTACGTGAAAAGGATGATCCACTTGCTGAACTGGACAGCATGTCTGCTGATGTTAAGTCGAATATGGATGTTATGGCAGAGGTATTCAAACAAGCATACACATCAGGGGAGCTCGATGATGCAAGAGAAGCTGTTAGAAAGTTGCAGTTTTTATACAAGGCAAAACAGGAAATTACAGAACTTGCTGCAAGCATCGAAGATGAAATAATTTAGCCCGCATATTGAACTAGCTATGGCCTTATTACAGATTTCAGAACCCGGGCAATCGACAGCGCCACATCAGCATAGACTGGCTGTTGGTATTGATCTGGGTACGACAAACTCACTGGTTGCATCTGTCCGCAGCGGTGAGGTGCAAACATTGCCTGACGAAGACGGGAATCACCTGCTGCCATCTGTTGTGCGTTATCGTAAGGACGGCGTGGAAGTAGGCGCTGTTGCTGCGCAACATGCCATTATCGATCCGATGAATACCATCGTTTCGGTAAAACGTTTCATGGGGCGTGGTGTCAGTGACCTGCGTCTGCTTGGTAGCAAGCTGCCATATCACTTTGTTGACGAGGGCATGGTGGTGCCCAGGATACATACCAGTGGCGGTGATGTCAGTGCGACTGAAGTATCGGCAGAAATACTCAAGGCATTGAAGAGCAGGGCGGTTAAAACCCTGGGCGGTGAGCTGCAGGGTGCTGTGATTACTGTGCCGGCCTATTTCGATGAGGCGCAAAGGCAGGCAACCAAGGATGCGGCAAGTCTTGCAGGTCTGAATGTGCTGCGCTTGCTCAACGAGCCAACGGCTGCTGCTGTGGCCTACGGCCTGGACTCGGGACAGGAGGGCGTCATCGCTGTTTATGATCTTGGCGGTGGTACTTTTGATATATCCATACTGCGGCTGAATCATGGTGTGTTCGAAGTGCTCGCGACTGGCGGCGACAGTGCACTCGGTGGTGATGATTTTGATCATGCCATTGCGGAGTGGGTTCTGCAGCAGGCCGGTTATCAGGGTGATCCTGATCCGTCACTGGTCAGACTGTTGATGCATGCATCAAGGCGCGCCAAGGAAGATCTGACCGTGCAGACAGAAACGGAAATGTCGATCGATACAGACGAGATTCAATGGCATGGTGCCCTGTCGCGTGATCAGATGAACCGGTTGATCGAGCCGCTGGTGCGCAAGACACTGATGTCATGCCGGCGCGCACTTCGTGATGCCGACATCAATAACGAGGACATTTCCGAAGTCGTCATGGTTGGTGGCTCGACACGTGTTCCGCATGTGCGTAACAGGGTTGGTGAGTTCTTTGAATGCGAACCGCTAGTCAGTATTGATCCTGACAAGGTTGTCGCCATTGGTGCTGCGCTGCAGGCAGATGTGCTTGTTGGCAACAAATCCGATGAGGATATGCTGCTGCTTGACATCATCCCCCTGTCACTGGGTATTGAAACCATGGGTGGTCTGTCTGAAAAAATAATTCAGCGCAATACACCGATACCGGTGTCCCGTGCGCAGGATTTCACCACCTACAAGGATGGTCAGACCGCAATGGCCTTGCATGTCGTGCAGGGTGAGCGTGAGCTGGTGTCGGATTGCCGCTCGCTGGCGCATTTTGAGCTGCGCGGATTTCCACCCCAGGTTGCCGGAGCGCCACGCATACGCGTGACCTTCCAGGTCGATGCCGATGGACTGTTGAGCGTGCATGCGCGTGAGGAAAATAGCGGTACCGAGGCCAGCGTGGATGTCAGGCCATCTTATGGTCTTACCGACGAAGAAATTGAAACCATGCTTCGTTCTTCAATGGAGCATGCAGAAGAAGATATGCAGGCGAGGACGCTGAGAGAGGAGCAGGTTGAAGCCGAACGTGTTGTCGAGGCGCTGGATTCGGCGATCAAGGCCGATGGTGAACTGCTGACGGAAGATGAATTAAATTCGATATCAGCCAGACGTGAGCAGCTGGTAGAGGCCAAAACGGGTGATGACCCGGTGTTGATTAAACAGGCAATCGCTGAACTGGAAACAGCCTGCGAGGATTTTGTCGCGCGTCGAATGAATACGAGTATCCGCAAGGCAATGAAGGGCCACTCAATTGGCGAATATGCCAAAGAAGATTAGCCCGGTATTTTGAGATAATGCAATGATCAGGAGTGTATATATATGCCGCAGCTAGTATTTCTGCCGCACGAAGAGCTATGTCCGGAAGGCATGGTTATCGAGGCAGAAACCGGAACGACAATATGTGATGCTGCTTTGCAGAATGGAATTGAAATTGAGCATGCCTGTGAAAAATCCTGTGCCTGTACTACATGTCATGTCTACATCCGTGAAGGCATGGATTCGCTCAATGAAAACAGCGATGATGAAGATGACATGCTGGACAAGGCCTGGGGGCTCGATCCGGACTCAAGACTGAGCTGTCAGGCAATCGTGGGCGATGAAGACCTGGTCATCGAGATACCGAAGTACACCATCAACATGGTGTCGGAGAATCATTAACATTAATTATCAACCGCAGAGACGCAGATAATTTAGCCGCAAACAACGCAAATAACGCGAAGGTGAAATTTATCAAGTCTCCTGTTAAATATGTTCCGGTTTCTTCGAAACAGGATTTTTGCTTATTTTGCGTTATTCGCGGCTGAAGTCATTCCAGCATAAAAAACTAAGCGTCTATGTGGTTTAATACACTGCGATTAAGCGGAATAAGTCATTAATAGACTTGGTGGGATATTGATATGGGTTTGAAATGGGTTGATTCACTGGATATCGCGATCGAGCTGGATGAAAAATTCCCCGATGTGGACCCGATGCATGTGAATTTTGTCGATCTGCGTAACTGGGTGATGGAACTGGATGAGTTTGATGATGATCCGAAGCATTCCGGGGAGCGCATCCTTGAGGCCATCCAGATGGCATGGATCGAGGAAAAGGAATAATCAGGGACACGAGAATTATTCCGCTGAGTCCTTTCTTAACAGCTAAAACCCGCGTAAAATCGCGGGTTTACCGAACATACTTGGCACCCGATGAGATCCGTGACCGCACCAGATAACAGTGTGTCAGCAGTAACGCTGAACCTGCTCGACCTCGACAGGCAGGGGCTGGAAGACTATTTCTCCGAACTGGGTGAGAAGTCCTTCAGGGCCAGCCAGGTCGTGCAGTGGATACATCAGAAAGGTGTGACCGATTTCCAGCAAATGTCCAATCTTTCCCAGGCACTGCGCGACCACTTGCAGAACCATGCGGTCATCCACACGCCTGAAGTGGTTTATGATGCCACATCAACAGATGGCACCCGCAAGTGGCTGTTGCAGCTCGATGATGGCAATCGTATCGAAACCGTCTATATTCCCGAGGATGACCGCGGCACCCTGTGTGTGTCCTCGCAGGTCGGTTGCGCGCTGGACTGCAGTTTCTGTTCGACCGGCCGTCGAGGCTTTAATCGCAACCTGAACACAGCTGAAATCATTTCACAGGTCCTGCTGGCGACGCGTCTGATCGACGAAGAGAAAAAGCCGGGTCGAAAGGTCACCAATGTCGTGCTGATGGGTATGGGTGAGCCTCTGCTCAATTTCGACAATGTGGTGCGTGCTGTGCGCATCATGATGGATGATTTTGCTTATGGACTGAGCAAACGCAGGGTAACGGTCAGTACTGCGGGTGTGGTGCCGGCGATGGACAGGCTTGGCGATATTCTGGATATGCGTCTCGCGGTGTCTCTGCATGCGTCTGATGATGAATTGCGCAACAGCCTGGTGCCCTTGAATAACAAATACCCGTTGCGGGAGCTGATGGCGGCCTGCCGACGTTTTATCGACAAGCAAAATACGCGCAGCAGAATTACATTCGAGTATGTTTTGCTGGATGGCGTAAATGATTCAGATCAACATGCACATCAGCTGATAAAACTGGTAAAAGGTATACCGACATTGATGAACCTGATACCGTTCAATCCGTTTACAGGCTCGGGCTACAAAACATCACCGGCAAAACGGGTCGAGCGGTTTAATAAAATACTGGCTGATGCAGGTATTACCACCGTCGTACGTCGCACCAGAGGGGAAGATATCGATGCGGCTTGCGGCCAGCTGGTTGGTAGAATAGAAGACAAAAGCCGACGACACCGTCGATTTGAGGAACCCAGAATCGGAATGCAAACATGAAACAACTCATCCGGATCATACTAATAATAACAATTACCGGACTCTCAGCCTGCTCTACCAAGGATGAAATGGTGGTTGATAAGAAAGTCTCCGAACCCGATCTTCAGCAGGCCTCAGCGCTGAATGTACAGCTGGCAATTGGCTATATTGACAGAGACCAGCTTGGCATTGCACAGGACAAACTGGATAAAGCCATCGAGCAGGATCCGAAAAATATTGATGCTTACACAACGATGGCCTATTTGAAGCGAAAGGTCAAAGAACTGGAACAAGCTGAAAAGTATTACCTCGAAGCACTGGATATCAAGTCAACCAATCCAAACATACATAACAATTATGGCGGATTGTTATGCCAGATGGGACGTTACGATGATGCGCTGAAAGAAATCAGGCTGGCTTATGAGGATCCTTTTTACGAGACACCGTATCTTGCCTACGCTAACGCAGGCACCTGTCTGCTGGACAAGGGTGAGTATAAAGAGGCGGAAAAAATGTTACGCAAGGCGCTGCGTGACCAGCCCAATTACGCAGGCGCACTTATCTCAATGGCCGAGATAGGTGTAAAGACGGAAAAATACCTGATGGCGAGGGCGTACATACAGCGCTATCACGCGGTTGCCAAGCCCAATGCAGAAAGTTTATGGCTGCAGATTCAGTCTGAAAAAGCGCTGGGTGCAGAAGAGCATTATCTGAAATATGCCAGAAGACTGTTAAAAGATTTTCCCGATTCTGATGAAGCAGGCATGCTAGAGGAAATGGCGCGTAATGACCGAATCCGAGAATAGAGAACCCGAAATTCACGAGCCCGTTGCATTTGGGCAGCAGTTGATGCTCGCCCGTGAAAAAGCCGGCATGTCTATTGATGAGGCCGCCAGGGCGCTGAATCTCAAGGAGGAAACCGTTGAGGCGATAGAAGACTCAGCGCTGGACAGGCTGCCGCCGGTTACATTTGTGCAGGGATATATTCGCACTTACGCCAGGTTGCTGGGGTTGTCGGAAGAAAAGATACTCAGCGAGTTCGAGGCGGAGGTGCCTCATAAGCTTGAATCAGAACTCCATCCAAGATCGCCATCACAGGATGGTGCCACCAGCCAGACCCCGGTTATCAAGCTGGTTTCGGTACTGATTATAGTGCTGGCAGCGCTGGTGCTGTTTTATGCGGTATACAGCTACTACATTGAGAGAACACAACGTATCGAGCAATCCAGCCAGGCCGCAGACAATGACGCGATGATGCAATTGCCGCCCGAAGCACCGCTGATCGAGCAGCAGGCAGGTATCACTGAAGGTGATGCACCGACAGAAGCAACACAATCTGCTTTCGCTGAAGACGAGGAAATCCGGACTGAGCCGGAGGTTGAGGCCGAGATCTCTTTGCAGCCAGCCGAGGAGCTTCAGTCTCAACAGGCAGCAATGGCAGAGGAGGCCGCGGCAGAAGTAGAAGCCGCGCCTGATACGGTGGTCAGCGATGTGAGTATTGAGGAAATCATGCCTGACGCAAAACCACAGCCGATAACGGGTGGTGATATTCTGGCCGTGAGTGCGGAGCAGGACTCCTGGGCTGAGATCGTCGATGCCAATGATATTCAAATGTTCTCCGGTACGATCAAGGCGGGTCGGGAACTCAATCTGACTGGCCAGGCGCCGTTCGAAGTGTTTCTCGGTAATGCGCCCGGAGTCAGCCTGAGCCTGAATTCAATCAGTATCGATATGAAAAGGTACATCCGATACAATAACGTTGCCCAGTTCAAGGTCTCGGTCGAGGACGGCCGGACACGGTTCCATTAACACATAAGCCGAATCCATAGATGTCTAAAATCATACAGTCCATTCGTGGGATGCACGATGTTTTGCCTGATGAATCATATCAGTGGCAGGACTTTGAGCAGATCGTCAGAGATCTGATGGCCGTGTATGG
>Ga0209536_100001029_pt1 | contig 46274 bp, 45 predicted proteins | sample DeeMarSeWOR28_12_FD_187461 | JGI IMG/M metagenome (GOLD analysis project Ga0209536, IMG submission 187461) | Marine sediment microbial communities from White Oak River estuary, North Carolina - WOR-2-8_12 (SPAdes) (version 2) | ecosystem: Environmental > Aquatic > Marine > Intertidal zone >...
GTTCTTCGCAAAGCTTTTGTGATAATTTTGCCCGTCTTGTTTCAAAGAATCTTCGGTTTGCCCGACCATTCCAAGCTGGGGATAGGTAAAAAGAATCGCTGGTACAGCAGCGTAATCCAAAGTTGATTTATGGCCCAAGTCAAGTTCTGCCAAAATATTTTCGGCCGCCACATAGGCTTCTTTATCACCTACTCTGGCAAGCTGTATCGTTGCGGCACAATCGCCAACTGCAAAGATACGCCGGTTGGAAGTCCGCAGGGTGTGATCGACAGTGATGCCACGTCTAGAATACTCGATCCCCGCGGCATTTAGCTCCAGGGTGTCTAAATCAGGTACCCGTCCGGCACCATTTACCACAAGATCGGTTTCAAAGCTTTCGTCATCCGCGGTATGAATCAAAAAACCTTTGTCAAACTTTTCTATAGCTTTGATTTCGACGCCGCACATTACTTCTATGCCTTCAGCTTGAGAGGCCTCGACCAACAGTTCAACCATTTCAGCGTCAAACGGCCCCAAAGGCCTGTCAGCAACTTCTAAGATAACCAAACGTTGTTTGGCTGAACCCAGCCTTGCTGCAAAATGGGCAAATTCAAAAGAGATAAATCCTCCCCCAATAAAACAGATGGACTGCGGCAGCACATCTAAGTCAAGGAAATCATTACTGGTAATCACACCCTCTTTTCCTTCCATGGGCAGTTGCATCGGTTTGGCGCCTGTCGCTATGATGAAAAATTTGGCCTGAATGGGCATACCATTTACGGACACCGTTTCACTATTTAAAAAGGTGGCTTCTCCAGAAACAAAGTTAATTCCAGCCTCTTGAAAATTTTTAATTGTACCCTCGGGTATGCCGGAAGTAAACTGCTGCTTTTGTTTGAGAACCTGGCTCCAGTTGCCTTCTGGGGCAGCGACAATACCCTTACCCTCCAAGTGTCGAGCTCTGGCAATTGCTTCAGTAGTTTCATAAAACCATTTTTTAGGCTGACATCCGGCCAGCGCACATATGCCACCGGGACGATCAGCCTTTTCTATAACCGCCACATTCAAACCTTTTTCATTTAATTGAAATGCGGCTGTCTGACCGCTCGTTCCGGAACCAATGACAACGACATCGTACGTCTCCATAGTTGAAACCTCCTTGCATACTTTCATTTTAAAAAATCAAGAGGATTATCATCTTCCGAGAGAAAAATGATCTTTAAATAAGCCGATAAAGATAAAGATCGTCTGCTGCTATTCAGTCTGTTCCCAGGGGGGGAACATCTTCTTTGCTTACACCTTGATCATTAGCTTTGTCTTTTACCCAGGCTAAATCGTCCTCATTGGCCTTGAGACTGCTTTGTTGCTTATCGCCCGCGACTTCTAACACCAGTTCGGTAAAAAGTGCAAAATGGTCTGAGCCAAAACCTCTCAAAGGAAGATGCGGGACAACGTAAAATGGTCACTGTGGAACAGATGATCCAGCGGCCAGCGTATGAACCAATAGTTGGCATGAAAAGTGTTGAACATGCCACGCCCTATCCGCGGGTCGAGCAATCCACTAATTTTCCTGAACAAGCGGGTTGTCTCCGACCGGGCCACATCGTTCAGATCTCCGGTAACAATAACTGCAGCGTTAGTTTCGGCGACACTTTTGGCCACTATGATTAGCTCTGCATCGCGCTCTGAAGATTCTTCGTTTTCTGTTGGGCTCGGCGGTGCCGGATGCAGGAAATGAGTGCGGATACTGTACCCGGACGGCAGGTTTACCAAGGTGTGCATCGATGGTTTATCAGGTTCCACCAGATATTCGACATGACTGTCCGTCAGCGGAAGTTTTGAATACACGTGCATGCCATACAGATTATCAAGGGGACACTTAATTGTGTGCGGATAATATGGTTCCAGTGTGTCCAATTTTGCCTGCCACCATGCATCGGATTCAAAAGTTACCAGAACTTCCGGCGCATTCTCGCGTACCAGTTCAATCAGAGCATTTGCGTTTCGATTCGGTGTAAGGACATTAGCAGTCATAATCCGGATCGTTTTTTGACTATCCGCATTGATCGCTGACTTGACCTCAACCGGAAACAGCCGTGTGTATGGCACAATCCACCAGGCCTCGTAAACAAGACAGAGCAAGACAACGCCGAGCAGGCCCCATGCTGAGGGGTGCGACAAATCGAGTAGCAATAATTCCAGCACAAGCAGCAGCAGCAAAATTACGGAAAGCTGCAAACGCGGAAAATCCAGAGAACGCACCCACCAGGCTTCGTGGCGCCATAACGGAAGCAGCGTGAGAATGGTGAGTATAACAGCTGCAGCCACAAGAGCGATAAATATCATGCTATCATACCATCCTTTCCGAAGGAACGGCAGAAATACGTAATATCAGTGGACCTTTAAGAAAAAACATAATTTGCATTATTGGCAAAGCTGAGTGATATTAATATCTTGAAAAGGATTAGGAACTGCATCATGGCAGTTTAAAAATACGTTGATCACAAATTAAATCAATTAAAAATACAAACGTTAGGATTTTCGAGGAATATTTCTGATTGACATCAATATCTTGTGGTCAGGGTTTGGAAAATAAAATGTCATTTAGAATATAATTCAGTTTTGGCAATTTTAAAGATATAGGAGGAATATCACAAGGCTTTTCAGATTGTGGATTAGACAATGACGAATTTACAAAATTTGAGCAGGTCGAAATTGTCGCCGTGTAAACACTCGACCATAAAACGAAGCGCATGTTGTTCGTTTTCAGTTAGATTTGTGCGTTTGAGCGGATCGTGCGGATTTTCCTTCATTGGGTCACCCTGAATATATGCATATTGGGATGTTGGCACGAGATTGCCGGTAATTTTACAAAGCCGGCTGTAATTTTATTTAGCGGGCGGTTATATCTAAATTTAATTCTTCGCCCACCCGTGAAAGGCCTTTTTCTAAATGCGCCAGGGAGATCTTTTCGGGAACCTGAACTTTAATTTCCATAAAATAGATCGCTGTCCCGGAACCGGGTGAGTTCACCCTTTGTGAGGTCAGGTTTTCAATATTGATATTCTCGTCTGCAAGAAATCTGCTGATCTTAAAAACAATTCCAGCCTGGTCAACGCCCTCCACATGGATGGTTTTTGTAAAATGAGGAATTTGTTTTTGCGTGTCTTCCGCTTCCGCTTCCCGGATGAAAGCCGCTATCCCTTTTTCCCTTTCAAGTCTCCGACAATCGCTTAATAGCTGATCTTTTAAACGATCGCCTTTACCGGTAAATAGAAGAATGATTGCAAATTCATCCAGCATACGTGTCATCGTAGAGTCTTCAAGATTACACCCGTTTTCATAAATCACCTCGGTAACATCAGCAACGATTCCGGGCCGATCTTTGCAAAAAGCAGTCATGATAAATCTTTTTTCCATCCTTTGCCTCCCTTGAATGATATCGATCTCGAACCTCTGGTTGAAAATAATCTAAAACATTTTTGTCCGTGTCGGTTCGTGTGGGTCTGCGGTTAATTAATAGGCGCCGGGATCTACGTTTTCCATCAAATAATTTTGGTCCGCCGTGGAGCGGGCAAATACCCCTAAATTACCCAGGCGAATGTTTTTTAAACCCACGGATTTGGTGCGCTGATAGGCATCGACCATTTCGACGACCGTGGGGCTGGTATGATCTTTCATCTTGTATTCCGGGAAGAAAGCTAAAATGGTAAAAGGGATGTCGCTGTCAACGCTGTATAATATTCGAGCGATGTTTTCGAGATCATCCCCCTCGACCAGACCGGGGATATAAAGGGATAAGACTTCCAGCACAAAACCGCGCCGGATGATTTCCTGCGGGAGCGCTAAAATATGCGCGTTGGTACAGCCGGTCAGCCATATGTGCTTTTTAAGATCATACGCCTTGATATCCAGCCAGAAGGAATCCACGCCGCTTGCTCTTAAGTAATCCAGATTCCGTGACGTCAATCCGTAGCCATTGGTTTCGATCAGCACCCACAGCTGCGTTTCGGTTTTTATGAGGCGGGCACATTCTCCGTAAAACTCCGGGCAGCAGGTGATATCACCGCCGGTAAAAGCCACAATATTTCTCGCGGGCCCGAATCCCTGCGGGCTTAAAACGATCTGATCGGGCGCAAGTACGCCGGGGCAAAATGCCGAGGGCTTTTGCCGGGTCACACAGCTGCCGCAGCAGCGGCAGGAATCATGGGCATGCCATGAGGTCGCCCGGGAGCGAGGTTCGAACCGGGTGACGGATTTTTCATATTCCAGAGCCGCGTCCAGAATTACAAGGGGCGAATACCAGCGGCCGTCTTTGATCTTGCTGAAGTGCCAGGAATGGCATTTGCGGCACGCAAAATTGCAGCCGGACTGGTAAAGGGAAAGATAGTTTTCCGGGCGCGAAAGGTGAATGGAGGTGATCAGGCGCTGGATTTGGTCGTTTTCATATTTCAAAGTGGCCCGGCAGGCAAGTTGCTGCTTGCCATCAACCGCTACAGCGCATTTTCCGGCTGAAAAACCCTGCTCTTTTAATCGGCATTTGGTGGTTTCCATTCTATTTCTTTATAATTTGCGGTCGCTCCTCCGCAGATGGGGCATGTCGTTTCCGGGATCTCCGTAAGTGTTGAACCGCAGTTTTGACATACAAAATAGGGAGAAGGGCTCCCTTCGATTTTTTGGGTTAACAATCCGAAAAATATACCCGTACCGGATTTAATTTTTTTTAGAAGCTGCTGATGCTGCTTTTCGGCTTCCCAGGCATAGGTGATATATTGAATGGCTGTGGCATGATTTTCGGGTGTTATCTGTTTAATGAGCTGCGGGTATTTTCTATCAATCTCTTCTAATTCCACTGCGGTTGCCAGCTTAAGATTTTTGCGGGTACTTGAAACTTGAGGCTCAAATCCCGCTATTTCTTCTGCCTTTGCGCCAATGTCTGATAGAAGCTTTTTGGAATTTCCGGCATGAATGGATTCGGAAACGGACAGGGTCATAAATAATTTAGCGATGTTGGGATATTTTTCAGATGCCGCTTTTTGGGCATAGGCTTTATAGTCGTTAAAGGCCCGGACTTCATCCTGGTAGAGTGTTTGCAGGACGGTAATTGTTTCGCGGTATCTTGATTGAGCGTTAATGCAAACGGCAAACAATAAAAAAACAAAAATGCAAGCCATAACAATTGAAATACTTAAGTAGCGATTACGATCCGTTTTTCCCGGCATTGCACTTCTCCATTAGGGGTAGCTGCTCCAATTTTATGACGCAATCACAGCTTAAAAAGCAACTATTTTTTAAAGAAAAGGCGGCTTTAAGGGTGGATTAAAAATATCAAGGACGGGGTATTGCCACCTACATATATAGCTTGAACAAGCGCTAACAATTTAACTCTCTGAATTCAGATCAAGCACCTAAAGTAAATTTGATTGTATTGCCGATTGTCTTTCGGACGACCTTTGCTTCTTCCTCCAAATAGCGCAGATGTGAAATTGCTTCTCCGGTGGCAAACCACTTTTGAGCCACCGGAAACTGATCCCAGCTCTCGCAGTCGATATCCCAGGTCATATGTGAGGCGATTTCGTATGCACTCATGGAACCGTTTTTTAGGATTGCGAGGACCTCGTTCAGTCGGCGGGCATGATGTTTTTTCAGCTCTTCGATTCTGGCGCGATGGTTGTCAATCAGACGCCGGTGCCCGGGCAACACGAGATCAACCTTCAATTTGTGAACTTTGTCCAGGCTGGCGAGATAATGCTTTAAATGATTCCCTGAATCCGACCAGCATTGGATGTTGGGTGTGATATCGATCAATATATGATCTCCGGCCACTAAAATCTTTTTGCTGGGCTCATACAGGCAGGTGTGGCCCATTGAATGACCGGGTGTTGACACACATTTGAAATGATAGTGACCCACATCAATCACATCCCCATCATCCAGAACCTTTAAATCCGGTATCCAATCCGAACCAAATTTAGCGCCGGGGTGTTTGTCGATTGCCGCTTTCAGCTGATTTTCGGGAAAGCCATTTAGACCGGCATATTCAGCCATGGCCCCAAAACCTTCCCAGGATTCCACCAGCTCCTTATCCGGCCGGCTAAAATAGATGTTGGTGGAATCCGTGGCCAGTTTTGAAATCAGGCCGAAATGATCTGCATGCAGATGGGTGATAAAAATGTCGCTTTTAGAAAGATCAATTCCCAACGTATCCAGCCCCTGCCGCATGGCTTCCAGGCATTCCGAGCGGTTTAGGCCCGTATCGATAATCAGGCTCCTTGCGGGCCCCTTGATGATATAAGAATTTAGATATTTTAGCGGGCTTTCCGGCAAAGGGATTTTAATTCGAAACAAGTTCGGCAATATTTCTTCACACATGGCTTCAACCTTATCGCGCCCTAAGTAGGTTTCAGGTTTCGGGTGTCAGGCAAAAAGCTTGTAGCTCATAGCTCGTAGGCTGGGAAGCTGGAAAGCTTGGAGGCTATGAGGCTGAAAGGTCTGCAAATATTTTAGCTTCCCAGCTTTCTGGCCTTATAGCCTCCTGGCCTCCCAGCCTTCAAGCTATGAGCCATGAGCTATCAGCTACGAGCTATTTTGCCTGACACCTGAAACCTCAGTAATTGCGGTATCCAGGTTATATCACACCTTCGGATGCTGCAAAATGGTAAATGTTTCAAAAAGCAATCCGGGTCTCGATTTAACGCGATTGACGGCGGCTTTTATAAACCGTGTAATCAACCAGGGTTGCGCTGATGTTCATGGTTTCTGGTGCAAGCGCGCGCAGAGAAGGGGCGCTGAAAACGGCCATGGCTGATTCTGAAATTTTGCCGTGCACTTTAAGTTTTACAATGCTGTCCTGCGGAATTTCAAGCAGGCGGGATTGAACCCAGGCCTGGATCTCGGTGCCCCTCATACCCACGGCGTGCAGTCCCAGCTGGATCATGGGACGTGCGGGCAGTTCATGAAATGTCCATCGGCGCAAAGCTTCGGCGGTGGGGTTTTCGGTTTCAAATTCCAATATCAAATAACCTTTCCGTTCATTTTTTTCGGCAAAGGAGGTGCGCTCGGTCGAGCCGGGATAAAATACAGGTACGCTGAGCGTTTTTCCTCTCAAGTTTTGGGTCAACACCTGAAATCGGTGGATGTGTCCGGCCAGAACGGCACTAAAAATAGGGGGCAAATCGTCGGTGCGGATGACGTCGTGGCCATAGCGAAAGGTGTAGCCATGGGGACCGACGGTGGCGCCGTCCACCGATTGGTGAATACAAAGGACGTAAGCGTCGGCCTTTATCTGCTGCCAGCCGGTTTGCGCAACAATGTCTGAAAAATCTTTGCGGATTCCGGTCCTTACATACGGAAAGCCCGCCAGGGCCAGAGAACCGCCTGCGGTTTGGAGGATGAAGGTTCGGGGGTGCGCAAAAAGATGAATGTTGGGGTGCTCGGCAATGTGGGCATGGGGGATGGCAGCGCGTTCATGGTTGCCGGGTACAAGATATACGGGGGTGCCGCTTCCGGCCACCTGCTTGAGGGGCTCAAATGCCATTTCAACCAGTCGGGGCGGGACTTTGCTGCGGTACAAAATGTCACCGCCGTGCACAACGGCGTGCACCTCTCCATTTAAGGCCGGCATCAGCGCCTTCTGGAAATTCGCGAAAAAATCCGGTCCCCGTCTGCGGCGCCTGATGCGCGGACGAAAGGGGAGGTCAAATCCCAGGTGGGTATCGGCAACCAGCAGGATTCGGATTATACCCATGGCAACAATCTGGTCAGATGTCTGCGTTTCAGGATGGCGTGCGGGCGTAAACCCATTTCAATTTTTCGGCCTTCGGCGATCAGACGCCGCATTTCGGTGGTAACCACGCGCAGACGCTCGTAAGTGCTTACATTAAATATCTTTTGTCGCCTTAAAATGCCTTTGGCGTGTCCCGGTGAGAACGGGAGTGCTGTTGCGGTGGGCATTTCCTGGCGATGACCGACGGCGCCGTTTTCAAACAGCAGGACAATTTTGCGGTGATCCTCTGAGTTTCGGACCTCCCAGGCCAGCGTTGATTCGCTCAGCAGGCACAGCCAGCGGGAGCGGCGAACTAAAAGTGCGCTGCGCATGGTAAATTTTTCGATAGCGCGGGCAACCGCTTCGGGGGTCCAGCTCGGTGCTTCGTCGACTTCCGGCTCTTGTTCTGACGTCTCTGCCACAGCGGTTTCCTGCACGTCTTCGGATTTCGCTTTTTTAAGTTCTTCGAGCCGTTCATGCCAGAGCTCACGGCCCAGCGCGGATAAGAAGCGTAACGGAGACAGGCGGGTTAACCGCGTCAAGTGATTATGGCCAAATAATTCCAATCCCTGCGCCAGGCAATCCGCTTGCGGGGCATAGGCTTCCGGCATCCCCAGAATGGCGTATCCGTTCTCAAGAACTTCATCACGGATTCGGTTTTGACGGGTTGCATACCAGGCCCCGAAGGCAGCCATGGCTTCGGTTATGCATCCTTCGGGAAGCGGACCGATGCAATGGATGTTATCGGGTTTTTCCGAGCGCTTTCGCAGATCCCTGGAATAAAACACAAGTTTGCGCTGCCCTTTTTGAAGCGCGACATTATAAGGCGGATCATGCTGTTTGATTTCGTCGGACTCCAGGACGGCGGCTTCCAGCGCCGAGCCGGTCAGCGTCACATCCAGATCGGCGGCCTGACTGAGCATTTCCAATGTATGTTCCGCCCGGGTGCCTTTCTGCCGGAAGTAGCTGTTAACGCGCTGCTTTAGCGAAGTGGCCTTGCCGATGTAAAGCAAATCCCTGTTGGAGCGCAGCATTCGATAGATGCCCGGTTTTTCAGGCAGGCTGAGGCGAATTTCCGGCTTCATCGGATAGATGCGGCCGGATCGGATTTGCGGCGAGGGGCGACGCAACCAGTCCGTGAGTTGATCTAAATCCCGGATGCCCTGATCCGTTTTGAGCTGCAGGATCAAATTCCGCCAGATCACGGCGGTGGCAACCGCATGATCTGCGCTTCGTCGCGAAGGTGGTACGGTGTGCCCGAAGTAACCGGCCACCGCCCGCAATCCTCTGCGCGGAAGGCCGGGCAGCAAGCGTTTCGCAATTTCATGGGTACAGATAATTCGGAGTGGAAAAGCATCCCGGTGTTTGTTTTTCGCATGCAAGTCTCTCAGAAAAGGCTTCTCGAAGCGCGCATAGTGTATAATTACCGGACACGCATCCATGTGATCGGCGGCGGCAATCTCCTTTGCGGTCCTGATAACTTTTTGCCAGATGTCGCCGGGAGAGAGCGCTTTTTGCAAGGCTTCTATTGATATACCGGTTACGCGTTGCACCGCCGCAGGAATTTCGAGATCCTGCGGCAAACAGGCAAGATAGGACTTTACGGACAGCGCTTTTGGACGAACGCTTGCGCCGGCGCAGGTTTTTACCCAACCGATTTCAAGGAGATGCCCTTTTCCGGGGTTGGCACCTGTGGCCTGACAATCTAGGGCTAAAACCTGTAAATCCGTAAGCGAGATTTTCATCCTTTAGATTGGCCAAACAAGGATCGATTAGAACGGAACCAACACCTTGTCAGTGGTTTGTTGTCCGTTGTCCTTTGTACCAGGGAAAGTAAACAATAAATTATTACAACAGACGACCTACAACGGACGTTGGGCGTCAGTACGGTTAGTAACCTACCGTAAAACAGGGATACTGTCAAAGTTACAGGTTGCGTTTTAAATAATTGATTTTATTTTTTGTTTTAATGAAGTCAATATGTTAAAAGATAATTAATGCTTAATTTCATACGGATCAAAACGGAAAAGAAATGGAATCCGCATTTTACGATGCCCTAAATCACCTGAAGGACAATATCCCCCGGCTGGCAAAATTGCTCAAATTCGGTGACGGAGCGGATATCGCCTCCTGGATCAACATCGTTGAAGCCAAATTGATTCCCCGATTTTCATCGGATTTTCCTATTGTTGCGGCCATCTGCGGTGGTGGTTCTTCGGGGAAATCGACGCTGTTTAACACGTTATCCGGAGAACGACATGCGCCGATCGGCGGCCGGGCCGGCATGAACCGCCGGGTGCTGTTCTCGGTTCCTGAAAGTCTGGTGGAACAAAACCGGGTGGTTGCCGATCTGGTCGAGCCGTTTAAAGCGGATTTACAGCCGTTAAAGAACAGTGCTGATCTCACCACGCCGGGGAATCCACTGTATGTCATCAACCGTTCGGGGCCGAAAGACCTTGTATTGCTGGACACGCCCGACTTTGATACCGGCGCCCGGGGAGCGTACGTCAACCGGGATGTCACGCGCATGGCCCTGGAAGCTTCGGATATTTTCATTTATATTTTTACCAATTCCAACTACAACAACCGGGACAATACCGATTTTATGTCGCAGATGCTCACCGGTATCGGCAAGCGCAAGTGTTTTCTGATCTATCGCGTCTACCCCAGCTTCAGTGATCAGGAGGTGCGCGAGCACGCCATGACCGTTGCCGGGGGTATCTACGGAGATGATGCCGGAAAAAATCTTCTGGGAATCTATCGTGCCGATGAAGACAATCGGGTGGCGGCAGGGGAACAGGACGTTAAGCTGCGGCCCGTGCCCGCCAAAGGCCCCGGCTTTATTTCTGCTCTGGCATCCATTGATGCACCGAAATTGCGGCTCGAACTGCACGGGTCAATTTTAAGCGACGTCCTGAAGAAGGCTGAATCCCTGCTCGGGCAGGCTGCATGCTCGCTCGATGAGCTGCGCCTCTACCTGGATGCCTTTCAAACCGTTCAGAGCCAGTATGTCCATGAAGCGCTGAAACATTTCCCGATGGATCGTGTGATGAAGCGCTTTGCCAAAATTTGGGCCAAAACCGATCCGGCGCATATTAAGTTTATGCGCACAACCGGCAGGGTGATCGAGTTGCCCTTGAAGGCGCTCTTTGGCGCGGCGGGCTGGGCCAAAGATCACTTAATTTCTAACAAAGCCCTGCCGGATGATTCCGGAAGTTTTCAGAAAAAAATGGAAGAGGATCTGGTAACCGCGGTAACCAGTTTGCACGCCCAGGCCATCGGCCCTCAGGTTACGGTTTCCGGTTCATTAAACGATCCGGTTGTCAAACGCATGTCGGATCTGGTTGATGACCTCCGGGCCCAGAAGGGGAATGCCGCACTTCAAAATCCGCGGATCGAAGCTGCCGATCAAAAGGATGTTCTGCGCTTTTTTGTCGATACCCATCCGGCAGTTTTCTCCGAACAGGAGCGCCTGCGGGATCTGGATTTCAGATCCATTTTGCAATCGATCCTTTCCCGAAAAGAAGAACTGGTAGACATTCCACAGGATATGGTAGCGGAGCTCAAGGATCTTGCCGAACATTTTCGCCGTAAAATGGGGGTGTGGGCTAAAATTAGCCAGACCTTCTGGGCTTCTTTGAACGTCCTGCCGGCAACTGTAGCCGTTACTTACGTGCTTTCCACAGGGGATCCGGTCGGCGCCGCTGGGATAAAAGTCAAACTGACCGGGCTTTTCGGTGCCAAAGATCTGTATGCTTTGGTGGCCATCCCGGTGACGACCCGGTTAAAAAAGGCCGATCAACAGCAGCTCGAAACCATGTTGGGGCCGATTGCGGAGGCCTGGTTCAATCACAAGTTAAAAGCAGTCCGGCAGCTTTTCGAGCAAAGCATCACCGCCGGCACGATCCGCACGGTTAATGATACCATTGAGCAGGCAACCGCCACGATCGACGAAATTCAAAACAGCATGGAAATCTGTGCAACGGAAATAAACTAGCAAATGAATCTAGATCGCCATACCGCCGTCTTAAAAGCCATGGGCAAAATCGAAGGATTTAAAAATGATCTGCGCAGGCTGAATTCCGAGCTCGGCCATGCCCCCTTGTGGCTTCCGGGGCGCGGGCTTGAAACACAGTGCGGCGAGGCTGTTCGCATGATTGAAGACATTGCCGAGCGCTTCGAACACAAGCTTGTGGTTACGCTTGTGGGCCCCAGCGGTTCGGGCAAATCCACCCTCTTAAATGCGCTGGCCGGCGTTGATGATCTTTCTAAGATCGGTCATCGGCGGCCGACCACGGACCATTTAATTGTTTTTAGCGGAGATCAAGGCGATCCAAATGATGCCGGCCAGCTGGCAGAAGCGCTTGACAGCGAAATCGTCGAGACCCGCTCAAACCCGGCTGCCGATCGCTTCGAACATGTGCTTTTAATCGACACGCCCGATACGGATAGCACGGCCTTAAAAAAACATATCCCCCTTGTCGAGCGGGCCATCAAGAAATCAGATATGCTCATCTGTGTGTTTGATGCGGAAAACCCGAAACGACGGGATCATGTCGATTTTTTGGCACCTTATATCCGCAAGTTCAGCGGGGAATCTCTGGTTTGTGTCCTAAATAAATGTGACCGGCTGGATGCGCCGGAGCTTAAAGATCAGATTGTGCCTGATTTTCTGGAATACATTCGTTTGGGCTGGCAAATGCCGGCGGACCGTGTTTTTTGTATATCCGCCCGGCGTAACCTGAAAGAACCGGACTGGGATGAGACCGCCGCTCCCAAACATGATTTTGATGAATTTGAAGAGCTGAAACAACTGGTGCTGCATACCATCAATCGAGCCGGGTTTATCGTCGATCGTCGGCTCGAAAACGCCGAGCGCTTGCGGGATTTTGTGTTTGAGGAAACCGGCCGGGAGGTTGGCAAGAATAAAGGAGTTCTGGCGGATGCCGCCGCCCGGATCACAGCGGTTGAGAAAGAAGCACTGGGCAATGCGGTTTCCGGCATGCAGGCAAACGAAACCCGACAGTTTTTGGGACTCAATATCGTGGTTTACCAGAAGCTGGCCCAGCGGTGGCTCGGCCCCATGGGGTGGATGATTGCCATCTGGGCACGGCTGTTGATTTTTGGCAGCGGAATAATGGCTGTTTTTCGATACGGCCGCCCTTTGCGCCAGGTGATCGGAACGTTGTCGGCTTTACGGCATTCGAAAGATGCCAAATCCGGCATCGAAGATCCCGAAAAAGATCAGCGCACGGCGGCGGCTTTGCGAAACTACCGCCTGGTGGTGCTGGCGCACTGGCCCGAAATCGCCAAATCTCTGGTTCAAGGCGGCTTTGATAGTTCGATTCGCAAAGTGGAAGATGCGCTCGCCGGTACAGATGGTTTCAAAGACAGGCTCGCATTCGCCTGGACGGACGCCTTAGACGCAGAAATCGAACGCTTAACGGGCAAACTGAGCGGCTTATTGTTGCAAATCCTTTTTAACATACCGGCCATCGGTATTCTGGGTTACTGTGGCTGGCTAACCCTTCTAACCTTTTTTAGCGGCAGTTACCTTCCGGGCGATTTTTTTATGCACGCTTTCTGGGCCATCGGCATTATCCTGTTTTTAAGTTTCTTTTTTTTACAGCTGTGCATCCGGGCCGCTGCGGGCACCGGGCGCATCACCGCCAGAGCGTTTGCAAGGCTGAAAAGCCAGCTCGAACAGGTGAATGAATTTAATCATAACCCGCTAAAAACCCAGCTCGATACCGTTCTGGGGCTGGAGGCCCTGGTCGAATCAAATCGTCAATAGGCTGGGATGCTGGAAAGCTTGAAGGCTCTAAAGCGTGTGTGCTTCAATACTTTCTGGCCTTCCAGCTTCCCAGCTTATTGGCCTTTGAACCCTTAACCCCTCAAACTGGTAGGCGGCCCTTTAAATAAAAAATTTAATCCGACGGGATCGTAGTTTTGAGTCATGGCGCAGTGCAGTTTATGTGAACAGAATTCAGCAGACATCTCCGCAACCTTACGCGTCTGTTTGCGGTGTATCCGCCGGCGGCCGCGGGAAGCACTGGAAATTACCGCGCGGGCGCACCGGGAAAGCCGGGCGGCTTTTGGGCTGTCGCCCCGTGCGCCGGATAATCCCGGGGGATTGTCCTGCAACATATGTGTCAACCGCTGCCGCATGGCTGAAAATGAGATCGGCTATTGTGGGTTGCGCCGCAACCGGAACGGTCGCCTCGTGGGCGTCTCTTCAACAACCGGAAAGCTCTCATGGTATCATGATCCGCTGCCCACCAATTGTGTTGCTGATTGGGTTTGCCCCGGTGGAACCGGTGCCGGGTATCCCAAATTCGCCAATCGTTGCGGGGCTGAAACCGGTTTTAAGAATCTGGCCGTTTTTTTTCATGGCTGTTCATTTGACTGCCTGTTTTGCCAAAACTGGCCGTTCCGGAATGAAACCTTTACATCTTCTTTGCGCACGGTGGAAGAGCTGGTCGCGGATGCAGACGAACAGACATCCTGTATTTGTTATTTCGGTGGAGACCCCTCACCGCAGATGCCCTTTTCCCTTGAGGCATCAAGGCAGGCGCGGGAAAAAGCAGCCGGACGGATTCTGCGGATCTGCTGGGAGACGAATGGTTCCGTTAATCCGGAACTGCTCGATCAAATGCTGGAGATCGCTAAAGACTCCGGTGGTTGTGTAAAATTTGATCTTAAGACCTGGGATCCATCACTGCATATTGCCCTCACCGGTGTCAGCAATCAACGCACGCTGCGTAATTTTGCCCGTGCGGCTGAAAAAACCGGTCGCCGCCGGGTTCCGCCGCCGCTGATTGCCAGTACCCTTCTGGTGCCGGGCTATATCGATCGGAAAGAAGTTGCTGCTATTGCCGGGTTCATTGCGGATCTCAATCCGGATATTCCTTACAGTCTGCTGGCCTTTCATCCCCAATTTTTCATGTCTGATATGCTCACAACATCAAAAACGCTGGCGGATCAGTGCCACCGGGCTGCGCGAGAGGCCGGGTTGAATAATGTGCGCATCGGGAATGTGCATCTGCTCGTATGAATGGATTTCGGGTGTCAGGTGTCAGTTTTCAAAAAAAGGCGGATAGGCTAGGAGGCTATAAGGCTGGGAAGCTGGAAGGCCAGAAAGCTGGAAAGCTAAAATATTTGCAAGCCTTTCAGCCTTATAGCCTCAAAGCTTCCCAGCTTCCCAGCCTATGAGCTATCAGCTATGAGCTATTTACCTGACACCTGACACTCGAAACCTGAAGCCTGACCTACCGCCGCCACGTTCGGCTAATTGAAAAAATAGTGAAGGGAATATTGGACAAAGATGTTTTAAACAAACCCAACCTCCTGATCACCGGTTTGCCCGGTTCGGGCAAAACCACGATTTTTAGGCGGCTTGTTGATAAACTGGGCCATCTGAATCCGGTCGGTTTTTTTACGGCCGAAATCCGGAAGGGTGGGCAACGCCAGGGATTTGGCCTCAATAGTCTGGATGGGCGAACCGGAATTCTTGCCCATGTGGATTTTCGTACCGGCTATCGGGTGGGAAAATACGGTGTTGATATTGCCGGATTTGAAACCTTTATCGAACCTCTGCCGGCTCTGGCATCTGAGGCCGGCCTTGTAATGATCGATGAAATCGGCAAGATGGAGTGTTTATCCGCTAGATTTATAAAAACCATCAGCGACGTTTTAAATTCCGAAAAGCCGCTGATCGCAACCATCGCCCAAAAGGGTAGCGGTCTGATAGCGGAACTAAAGAAACGATCTGATGTGCAGCTCTTTACGCTGACCCGTGAAAAGCAGGACGATTTATTTAAAGAAATTTGTTCTGTTTTATCGGTATTGGAGTAAAAGAAAGTATTCGTTGGCTGTTTGCTGCTGGCTCCTGGCTAAACCGATTCGTGGGCATTCATAAAAATGATAGAAGCCAGAGGCATTGTTATTTACTTAAGCCCAAATATCTTCTCGAACCATTTTAAAGATTCGCTGTCGGTGATACTCAGCCTTTTGGCTACGGCAGGCGAAAATACGGCAAATGTTCCGGTGGCCTTGGCACAGCATACCTCATCTTGATTAAAAAGCCGCCCTTGCATTAACGCCTCGTGCTTGCCTTTATTATCCAAAACCGTGCCTTCAGCTTTCAAGGGGTTGCCGACATAAACCGGCTTCAGGAAATCAACATTGATGGATTTTGTCATCGCCACCCGTTTTAACAGATAGATTGCGGCCCAGCTCATGATTTCGTCCATAATTGTTGTGAGGACGCCGCCGTGAACCAGGTTATTCCAGCCACAGAGATGGTCTGGCACAGCGATTTCTGAATATACAGCCGCTTCATCTGTGTAAAATGTCATCTGTAAACCGGAAGTGTTGGCCGGACTGCAGCCGAAACAATTGTGGTCACCTCTATTGGGCAGCCGGATATAATCTTCGGTTTTTCGTATCATAAGGTGTGACTTATTGGTAAATTTCTTCAAACAATTGATCGGCGAAATCGATATCGAGCTTCTTAAGGATTTTATATTGATCAAGGGCAGCGGCTTTATCCCCCTGAGTGAAATACACATGTCCGATTGCATAATGGGCGGCTGCGAAATCCGGATTAATTCGAATGGCCTGCTTAAAGGCCTCCATTTGATCCCGGGTTTCGCCGAGTTCGCCGAAAATGAGCCCCAGATTGAAATGGGCTTCAACAAATTCCGGATCGGTATCGATAGCCTTCTTATAGGCGTCGATGGCCTGTGGATACTGGCCGAGTTTGGTGGCGCTAACCCCGATGTTATAATAGGCTTTTGACGCCTTGGGATTGATGCGGACAACATTTTGAAATGCCTCTTTTGCCTGCATTAACTGGCCAATTTGGGTGTAGATGATTCCCAAATTAAAATGCGCCGCTTCAAAATCAGGATTCATACTGACGACCGTCTTGTATGATTCGATCGCTTCATCGTAGCGCTCGATTTTGTGGTAATAATTTCCCAGATGAAAATAAGACAGCTCGTTTGTTGGATCTGTTCGGATGGCCTGCTTATAGGCCTCTATGGCGTCGTTGTGGCTATTTTTGCCGGCATAGCAATATCCGAGACCGTACCAGGCCGTCGTGCTGTTCGGATCATTTTCGGTTGCCTTTTTAAAATACTGAAGGGCTTTTTGGTCTTGTCCGTTTATTGAAAAACTAAATCCTTTGCGGCACAATTCTCCTGCCAGCATTGGTTTTTGGTTGCTTTGACCATAGGTCCACTCCGTTAGGGTTTGACCGGATCTATTTGTCTTCAAGGCCAGGATAGATTTTCCCGATATGGCAAAATTAAGGTTCTGGCCCTGCACAAATTGAAAGGTGGCCACGCCCACAACCTTACCGTCCATATTAACCACCGGGCTGCCGCTTGAACCCGGAGATATCGGGGCGGACATCTGGAAAAAGATCCCGATACCGGGTATTTCCCGCACGGAAGATACGATCCCATCGCTGACAGACTGTTCGAGTCCCATCGGACTGCCCACGACCATGACGCGTTGCGCCACAGGCGGCATCTCCTCGCTCACTTTCATCCAATGAACCTTTTCGTGAGGGATATCCACCAATACTTTTATCAGATCTGTAGCCTGATTTTCAGCAACGACGGATTTGATCGGGTAAGTGCTGCCGTCGGCTGTTTTGATTTCAGCACCGAATTTGCCGACAAGTACGTGATAATTCGTAATTAAGTGGCCCTTATCATCTATAAAAAATCCGGTGCCGATGTTTGCCACATTGCTGTTAACATCGTAAGCAACAACGGTAGCCACAGAGGGCTGTACGATTTTTACCAGTTCGGTCAAATCGGTTTCGGCCGCGAGCGGCTTGGAAAGAATAACCACCCAGAGACTGAACAGAATTATAACACTTCTTGATTTCATCGATAAAATTCCCTTAAAAATTGAATTAAAAATCTATAATAAGCATAAAATCCGCAGGATAAAGCCATATTGCATTATTTTTGGATATTTCGTCAATAGACTCTTGCTGTGAATGTTTAATTTCTAATGCAGCCTCGTTAAAGCCGTCGGTAGACACTAAAATATACAATATATAGGTTTTTTTCTTGACATTTAACCATATATTGCGATATAAATTAAATACAAAGATGATTGTTGCTGGCCATTGGTGATAATCATTTGAGGGCAGGCAGGGCAAATTCAGCGAAACGATTTGCCCGAAATGGTCATAGTGAACTGATGCAGGGCGTTGTAAAACCGATTTTTGTTGAATTGTTTGTGATAAGGTTTCATTATGACCGCAATTAAAACACCCCCGGGCGGTGTGAGGGCTACCCGGGGGTTTTTTTGGCATCGGCACATGCGCGCTAGGGTTTATCCGCTTTGATTTTAACAGCCTTTCTTAGCTCTCTTTGGGCTTCGGCACAGTCACAATGGCCGCCAATGGCTTCAATAAAATGCATACAGCGATTGCTAATCGTCGATTTTTCAGCGTATTTGCATTTTTTCTGCTCCTTCCAGACCGTACCGGCACTGCAACGCGACATCAACCCCGCCACGCAGTAATTCGCACAACCCAGCCGCACTTCGCGGTTATCCTCGCGGAGCAGGCAATTCCGTTTCTCATCCGGGATGCATTTTGTCATTTTGGTTACTCATCCTAACGCCTGAAGGACCGCATTCAGGCTCAGCGCCTCAATCGACTTTGCTGTCGGTCTGCTTTTTTAAAGGGTCATGAATTCGTATCTTGCCCGCTTCTTTTACCATTTGTTCCATACACCTTTCTTTGATCTAAATCAAAAGACGTAGGCGATGCCGAATCAGTTGACAAAATAGCGTCGTTACGGTCGAATGTTCACCTGGAGACGGCACCGGATGGCCCATATGGTTTATCAGAAACCGCTTCCGATACGTCTTTTGGAATATAACAATGGAAGGTTATTTTTTGATTGTTATAAACGCGCGCTTACGCCAATGAAGATAAATGTGAAGAGCCAAACTAAAGGCTGAAGTTACAAATTGCAGGTTTTGATAACATCGGCAGGATGCGGTTTAATGCTTGATGGTGACCGGATGTTTGAGCATCCGATAAAGGCGTTAATCCACAAATACGTTCCGGCGTTCTTTACCCTTCTTCCTTTTTTCATTCAGGATCCTTCTGCGATCAGCGCCGCTTCTGCGATCATATCGTGTTCGCCTCTCAGGTATACCATCATTTTTGAAAGCGCGTCGCCTTTCAGAACCTGAGCGCGTCCCCCCATTGTCAATGAATGCAATCAAATTATCCAAACCGCTCATAGAATACGCTCCCAAAAAAGTATCACATAAACCAAAACAAGCCGGATTTTGTATGGTTATAAAGGGGGGGAGGGGAATTTGCGAATTTATAAAATAACCATATATATAAAGTGATCTTTTTTCAAGTTATTTTTTTTCCACCGGATATCCCGCTTTTTTCCATGCGCTCCAGCCGCCCTTGAGGGCAAAAACACGCGGATACCCTTTTTGGATGAAATACCGTGCCGCCCGGGCACTGGTTCTCTCATTTCTTCAGGTACAATAAAAAATTAAAGTTTTATCTTTGGAATACTTTCCGGCCCATTGTTTTACGGAGCCCAGTTCTTCTCGCACCGCATTTAAAATTTTCGTGCGACTTCTCCACCAGGTTTTGGCAGTTCGAATATCAATGATAACGACCTCCGGATTATCAAGCATTTGTTTGGCTTGCTCAATGGAAATTCGAGGCACTTCGATTGGCGCGGCTGAAGAAGCCACCGGAAAACAAGATGCAATGACGAACAGGGACGCGATGATGAGACCGGCAATTCCAAAAGGGTTTCGGATCTGCATATGTTTTCTACTTTAATTAAAGCCTGAATTGAGCGTTTAAAATTTAAAAAAGGGTCATTTTGTCTTATTAAAAAAATATATAGGACGACAATTCGGGTAGGTCAATGGCTTGAGGAAGTTAAAGGCAAATTGGCCGCAAAATAGATTTGAGAGACGTGAACAGAGGGCCGGAGGGTCTGAAGTCGTAAAAAAGTAGGGGCGGCCCGTGATGAGCCACCCCCTCCCTAAGGAATTATATCAAACAGCGTGCCCGCCTGCACACTGTTATAGGTGTTATCGGTATCTTTGAACAAAACTTTACCCGAAAAATTCCCCAATCGACAGGATTACATGATCGCTTAAAATTTTAATTTGTAATCCCTTCGATTTTGACGTACTCTTCTTTATCCTGACAATACCATTGATTCGGTCCGATACACTTGTATTCCTTCTCGGATAAAGCGATAATCTGTTTGGCAAAAACACGTGCCTGCTGAATATCAGAAAAGAGGTTTCTGAGTGTTCCGATGTTTTCGCCGTATTCTATCACACAAACCATGATCCGTTGAACCTTTCAGCCTTTTTGTTGTCGGTCCTGATGACGCTAAAATCATTGTATCCTCTTTATTATTCAACTTTCATGCCAACTTAATTTTCCGGTTAAGCGTAAGCGCGTTGAAACATAAATGTCAAAATTTTGACCTGCTAAACAGTCGAATGTTCGCTTGACATTGCTCTAGGACAGCGGTATCAGAAAATCTTACAGGGAAGTATCCAAAGATGGAACTTACAATTAATTGGCTGACAGAAATCTGGAGCACCTTTAGTCTGTGGACTTCAACGCAACCGACCTTCGTCCAGGTGGCATTTGGTATGGGCCTGTTTTATGTGGTGGTGATGCTGTTACGGCTGCTGTATCGATTTGTCTATTTTAGCGTATCGGGTTTGTTCGCAGGTCGTGGCCGCCCCAAGGTAAAAAAAGATTTTAAGCCTTCCAACCGCGCCAAAAAAGATGTTATCATGGATGACGACGCACCACCTTTTCTTTTCCGGTAAGGGTGTTTCTGAAAACCAAAATCCCGCCATTTCCTGTCTAACTTACCTCATGTAGAGTTGACTTCGCGCGCCTACCGGCAAATACTGCCGGTTCTCTGGCTTCCGGCTTATTGTTGCTGGCTGCTGGTCGCTAAGTCCAAAATTTTAGGGATAAATCGCGGATTTGGGAACCTGGGCGCTTATAAGCGGAAATTATCAGTTACAGAACAGGGGAAAGAGACTATCATCCATAGGCCAGCCACCAGTGGCCCGAAACATTAGAGCGCTTTGTGCAAAATTTCGAGTAATTCCGCTTCGGTCAGGCGGATCGGATTACCCTGCATGCTGCTTGCGATTTGCGCTTTTGCCACCAAGTTCGGAAAATCCGCTTCGCTCAGACCCAGGTGAGCCAATGATTGGATCTCAAGTGCCCGGCAGAGATTTTTTATCCACGCAATTCCATCTTCGGCGCGGGCTTTAGCGCTTTGCGTCAGAATGCAGGCGAACTCATCATAGCGTTTCAGCGCCGGTGAATCTTTTGCTCGCGTGCGCAGGGCTTTAATATTCGTCTCTACGACATAAGGCAGCAGACCGGCGCAGATGGCTCCGTGAGCACCTGAAATCATGCCGCCGAGCGGTCCGGCAATTCCGTGAATCGCTCCCAATTTAGCGTTGGCAAGGGCCAGACCGCTAAAAAGACTGGCGAGGCACATATTTTCCCGTGCGTTGCGGTCGCTTCCATTTTCATAAACGCGCTGCAACGATTCTGCTGCGCGGTGCAACCCCTCACGGCATATGCCGTCAGTCATCGCATTGGCCTGGCTGGAAACGAATGCTTCCATGAGTTGGGTAAAAGCATCCAGGCCGGTCGAGGCTGTAACAGAGGGGGGTAGCGAGACTGTCAATTCGGGATCCACTACAGCCAAATTCGGCAGCATAAATGGACTGCGCATGCTGACTTTGATACGCTGATCCGGTGAACCGAGCACGGCGTTGCGGGTTACTTCTGATCCTGTTCCGGCCGTGGTCGGAATCGCAATGTACGGCGCAGCAGGGCTAACCAGGGGCTGAGCGTTGCCGATTACCTCCAGGTAATCGATGAGCGGTCTTCTGTTGGTGATCAGGGCGGCCACGACTTTTCCCGTGTCGATGACGCTGCCGCCGCCGATCCCGATGACCAGATCGCATGCCGCCCGGCGAGCTTTTTGGACCGCATCAAGTGCCGTATGGGTTGTGGGTTCACCGGACACCGTGCACCGGGTAATCCGCATTCTTTGTCCTTCGAGCGCCTCGATCAGCGGTGCTGCCCGATCGCTGCTCCGGCCGGTAACAACGAGAGGCGAACGGCCCATCTCAGCTGCCATCGGCGCAACGCCGCTAAGGGTGCCCGGGCCAAAAATTATGCGGCTGGCAGTGGCAAATTCAAATCTCATCAACCGGCTCCGTATCCCATCCGTTTTCATCAGGAAAGATATTTAGAAATTGAGTGCTTTTTCGGGGTTCGGCCATCATCGGTTCAACCACATCGCGCCATTTGTGATAGTGGGCTGTTTTTTTATGTTGGGCAGGGTCCTCAGCACTGCGATATACCTCTACCAGAACGAAACGCGTCGGGTCATCTTTTTGTTGAATTACGTCAAAGCGCGCGATACCCGGTTCTTTAATGCTGTGGCGGGCATTTTCGATTGACGCGGCCTTAAAATCAGCAACATGCGCAGTCTTAATGCGTGCAAATACATGAAAAATGTGCATCGAATGATCTCCTTATAGAATGGGGTCAAGACGAACTTAGGACTTATATAGCCGAATTGACATTTTAGGGCAAAAAAAATGACGTAATTTGTCAAATTTACAGTTTATTCACCCCTAAAATAGTTTTAACTTTTTGATATTAATAGATAATTTTATAAAACAATCGTTGGCACGAATATTGTATCATATAATCTGTCAAATTTGATTACAATTTAAAACTTCTCTAATGCACGTGCATCTTCTTATTCGGGCTCTCACAACCATACATGATGGAGTATGTTCCGGTTGGAATAACGGCATTTTGGGAAGTTTTAATTTTTTGTAAGAACCTTGTTGTGCATTACGGATTTTAGGGGGGGGGAAATGATAGCAGCTTTAAACAACACCGTATCCGCTCTGAGGGCATTCGTAGCAAAGCTCGGGGTTACCGCCGATAATATCGCCAATGTCAACACCGATGGATTCAAGAAAGGCCGCGCGATACTGCATGAAGGCAACAATGGCGCTGTTCGCGTCGAAATCAGTCGGGATACGAGCCCCGGACTGCGTTATGACGTTGTAGAAAATGACGAGGTGGTCGAAAAGGAGACATCCAATGTTGATCTGGCCGAAGAAATCCCCGATTTAATGATCACCAAGCGCGCTTATCAGGCCAATTTGAAAAGTCTTAAAGCCCAGGATGAAATGCTGGGATCCCTTTTAGATACAATCGGTTAAAATTAGGTCGGCCGGTTGAGCCAGTTGAGCCCGTTAAAATAGGAAATTTTCTGATTTTATTTTTTTCATTGGTAAACGGGCTAACGGGTGACGGGCTCAACCTAAAAAATAGTCAACCCATATCGGATTCAATCTTCCCTTCAGCGGCATTAGGATTCATAAACCTGCTTAATTCACGTATGTGATTGGTTTCCCCATCAATAATTTTTTCCAGAAAATCGAGAGTTTCGCTATCCTCAATAAACGGCCGTAACATCCTGTAAAATATGACCTTATCCTCTTCGAATTCGACGGCCAGTGAGATCAAATCCCCCACGCGACGCATTTCGTTGAAATCTGCATCCTTAAGGGAAAAACTCTGACTGCCGAGCACATCGCTTAAAATGGATTTGCCCATTGCCTCGACAGCCGGATCCTTGACTTCGGTATTAACGGTCTGCTTGAGTTGGCGAAACCATTTGGCATGTTCGACTTCTTCATCTGCCAGCCATTGAAGTATGGAGACCAATTTCGGATCTGAAATTTTTTTGAGCGCATTTCGATACACTGCTTCCGCATTTTGTTCAATTTGAATAGCCAGCTCAATAATGTCTCCAATTAAAAACATTTTAACGCCACATCTAAAATTCGGCCGTCAAAGCAAGGTGTTGATACCATGGGGCGCCTCATGAAAATTAATGAGAATATCAAAGCCGCCGGCTCGCGTATAAATCAGGCCCTGACGCTAAAGAAAACCGGTGCTCAGGTCTTGGTCGTCGAAACCCACAAAAACCTTTCATCCTTCAACGTCAAATGAGCTAAAATTAAAAATGATCTAAAATGCCTAAACTTATGGATTCGCTCGCGCGCGGTCTTTTATTGTAAATACGATAGAATTCCTCAACTTCAGGCACTTCAGCTCATTTTAGGCATTACAGGCACTTCTAACGTTAGAGTACCTTTTGAACTTTTTTCTCTGTCTTCCAAGATGAACTGCTAATTCTGAGATAGGTTATAGCCTAAAAGTCTTGCTAGCTGCATTGAGCGCTGATAGATTAATTATAGATGCGTCTGCGTTCCATTCATTAACCGAAGCCGCCTGTGCTTTTTGCAGCAATGCGGCGGTCCTTGTGATAAGGAGAGTGATTCATGCCTTCTAAGCCAAGTAAGCCCAAAAACCGGTTTTTCATTTCAGCCCTCGATGATGCCAGATCCGCCCGTCTGGTTGTTGATTCGCCGCAATGTCGCTCCTCATCATATCGGTTGGCGTATCAGGATGAAGAATTTCTTCTGCGCGACGAACTGCGTCCGGTTCGATTGCAGCTTGAGTTGATGAAACCCGAGCTGATTTTGCAGGAAAACCATATTGAATCGACCGTGGTTATTTTCGGCAGCGCCCGCATTCCGGATCCGGATTCCGCTGAAGCCCGGCTCGTCTCTGCCGAAGCCGAACACCGCAAAAATAAAAATGATGCCGCCCTTAAACAAAAAGTCGATATCGCCCGAAAAGGCCTGGCGAACAGTAAATACTATGAAGAGGCCCGCAGGCTCGGCGGCCTGATTTCAAGCAATACCGGCAAAGATATGCTGGTGGTGATTACCGGCGGCGGTCCCGGCATTATGGAAGCGGCCAACCGCGGTGCCCACGAAGCCGGAATCCCGAGTATCGGTATGAATATCGTCTTGCCTTATGAACAGACACCCAATCCCTATGTCACACCGGAGTTAGCCTTTCAGTTTCACTACTTCGCCGTTCGCAAGATGCATCTTTTGATGCGAGCCAAAGCCCTGGTCGCTTTCCCCGGTGGTTTTGGGACTCTGGATGAGCTTTTTGAAACGCTGACCCTCATCCAAACGCAGAAGGTGGCCGCCATACCGGTTTTGTTGTTCGGCAAGCAATTTTGGGACCGCGTGATCAATTTCAACACCCTGGTGGAAGAGGGCACGATCTCAGCCGAGGATCTAGACCTATTTCGCTATGTTGAAACGGCCGAGGATGCCTGGGAGATTATTTCGGATGTAGTTGCGTCATCATCTTTTTGAAATAGCGCCAAAGGTTAAAAAGGTGGCGCCGGTGCCGGCGGTCGCGCAAACCGGACAATCTGCTATGCGGATCGCATACAGTGAATCCACCCCTCATTTCCCATTCTGGTCAATTCACCGCTGCCCGCATAAATTGTTGTTTCAGCGGGAATTGTTGAGCCGAGGCGCTTCAAGCTAAAGAGCATCAGGGACATACTGCTCGGCCCCCAGATCTGGCCATAACCCCTTTTTAACAGTGTACTGCCGCTAAAAAGCGCTCTGGCTGCCTTGACCCAGTAACATACGGAACCCTTCGTGTGACCGGCCGTAAGCAAAACCTTTATATTCATTTCTCCCAGCTTGAGAATGTCATTATCATGAAGGATACGATCCGGCTCCAGACGGATATCGGTTTCTTTGAGATGCTGATACTCATACTCGTGCAGGCAGAAGGTTGCTCCGTATTCTTCTTTCAGCCGAGGCAGGGCCGCTACATGAGATTGATGGGCATGTGAAACCAGCAAATATTTCAAGGACAGACCCATTTCAGTTACGATCCTGGCGATGTCATCCACCGCGTCGGATATATCAATGACGGCGGCTTCGCTGTCACTGATCAGAAGATACTGGTTTTTGCCTTTATCGGATACAAAGTGTTTAACCTCTAAATCCCCTTTGTCATTTTCCATTGGTCGGGTCTCCTAAACAAATTCCGCCGATAACACGTATTCATGCTTTGGGTGGCTTAAAGCTTGTTGAAGAAATCCTGCAGTTCTTTGATGGCAGCAACCTTGTCGTCCAGGGACGCATTTGTTTTGAAAATGAATTCAAGCAGAAATATCATCTTGTAATTCACGGCGGTCGTGTCATATTTTTGAAACGAAGACACCTTGACATCTTTAAACTTGCCTTCCTTGTTTTTCTCAAATAAGCCGGTGCGTGCTAAAATAAGATGAACCGCCTCTTTGGCATCATTGAGGTTTTCCAATACAATCTCAATGCCCTCTAATTTTTTTACCGCCTTGATAATTTTTTCGCTCTCAACTCTTATTTTCATATTCCCATCCCTTTAATTTTTTTATCCGGCCGACGCGCGTTGCGCAATCATCCTAAAATTTTAAAAAAATTTCAAGTATCTTCGTCAGGGAGACCTGTCCTATGGATTGCTAGAAGTGGTTTCAAAACCCCATCTGAGGTCCAATGGCTGCGTTGTCCCGCAAATTTAAATGCTCACGTACTATCCGTGTACGCTCCGCTTATAATTCGCGGGACGCCTTGCCCTTGAACCTGATCTGAGGCTTTGAAACCACTTCTAGTCATAAGGCCGGGATTTTGGAAGACGCTTTCAATTATTATCGTTTGACCGTAAATATCTAATGATTAGTGTATAATTGGCGACTGGTACACAATACGGTCAACACATGAATCTGGCGTGAACCTGATTTTACAACTTTAAGCGAACTGCACGTGCTAAAAATGGATTATGAAAGTTTTTTAATAAATCTATATTTCGGTTCTCTTGATACAGAACCCTTTGATCGCTTCCAGGAAATTAAAGCCGATGAGATAACCAACGGATTTATTCAAAAATACTTTGAAGTGAATTCGAAATATCCTGCATCTTATCTGGAAAGAAAGGGGATGGTTCCGGTTGAATTACTGGAAAAACTAGGCCGCGATAATTTCTTTGGTCTTACGATTCCCCGGAAATACGGTGGTGTCGGGCTGAGTCTGAGGCAATACCTTCATATCGTCGAATCCTTGGTCAGCAAAAACATGTCTCTGGGAATTCTGGCCCTGGCGCATCTGTCAATCGGTATTAAAGGGATTGTTTTGTTTGGCAATGAGGAACAGAAGCGCAAGTATCTTGTGCCGGCAGCCTCCGGGGATATGATTTTTTCTTACGCGCTCACCGAACCCCGGACGGGGTCCGACGCCCAGAACATCGAAACCACTGCCACTCTTTCCGAAGACGGCAGCCATTACGTTTTAAATGGAACCAAGACTTACATTACCAATGCCAATTATGCTCAGGGTTTAACTGTATTTGCGCAGCTGGATCCGGCCAGGTCCGGATTTATGGGGGCATTTATTGTGGAGACTGCCTGGGATGGCGTGCACATTGGCAAGGATATGCCCAAAATGGGACTAAAGGCCAGCTCGACAGCATCCATTCAGTTCACCGACGTAAAAGTACCGAAAGAAAATCTGTTGGGGCAGCCCGGTGACGGGTTTAAGATTGCCATGGTCATTCTCAACTATGGACGGCTGGCTCTGGGTGCTGCATCCGCCGGGATGATGAGGCAATCCTTGCTGGATATGAAGAAAAGATCCGCCGACCGAATTCAGTTTGGTGTTCCGATCAACACATTCGAGCTCATCCAGGAAAAGTTGGTAAAGGCCAAAGTACACGGATATGTGTCTTCTGCGATTACAACCTTTACAGCCGGGATGCTCGAAAACAACCCAGCAGCTTCGGTGGCAATGGAGAGCTCGCATTGCAAACTATTTGGCACCACCCGGGCCTGGGATACGATCTACGATGCCTTGCAGGTTGCCGGCGGCTCCGGCTATCTGACGACCCAACCCTATGAAAAGCGAATGCGGGACTTTCGGGTAACCACAATTTTTGAGGGTACCACCGAAATTCATTCCATTTATCCCGCCATGTTTGTTATGCGGATGTTAAGCAAGCGCTTGCAGGCCTCGGCGTCCGGAAGACTGACGCAATTTGTGCTGCTGGGCAAAGAGATGTTTCGCAGGACGCGCTGGCCAATCGCCTTTAATGAAAAAGCCGTGAAACGTGCGGCCCGTTTTGCCAGAGCGAGTGCGCGTCGCATCCGCCTGATGATCTTGGCTGGATTTTTGATCTACGGTCGGTCGATTACCCGCAAGGAGTTTTTTCTGCGAAGAATTACCACCTTAAGTCTTTATCTTTACGGGGTCATTGCTGTCCTGGCCAAACTTGAAGCCGCCCGAAAATCCGGCCGCTCAACGGAAAGTGATCTAAACATTTTAAAGTATTTCCTTGAAGAAGCCCGTCAGGTTAAAAAACATAACCTGAGTATCTTGCCCACCCGCCAGGAAAGGCTTCATAAAAAAATCACCTCCGAGATCGTTGCCCCCGCAGCTTCAGATCTATCGCGGGAAGCGCGCTGAGCTAAATTGCCTAAAGTTGAGGAATTCTATCATTTTTATTTTAAAAGTATGGAGCGCAGCGACGCCATTACTTTAGCATTTTAGTCACTTTAGCTCACTTTAGGCACTTTCATTTATCCGTGACTCCGAACGAAAAATGTCAACCAACTTGACGACGCATGCGTCTTTTTGTATAAAGAAAGACGACCTGGGCTTGTATCCGCATGTTCTGATTTACAGGGCGGAAACAATGGTTATCTTAAGTGGTGATCGAAATAATCCGAACATACATGTTTCAACGGCCCTGAAGGGGCTGAAGGGGGGGACCTGTGAAACGTCTTAACATATTGATCCTGATATTGATGGCTGTATGGCTTTTCGGTTTCGTGGCATTAACGGCGCACGCAGACATTTACTCCTGGACGGATGAAAACGGCGTAAGCCATTTCACGAATTATGCGCCGCCCAAGCATGCCAAGCTTCTTATGAAAACACCTGAAATCCCTTACGATGAAGAAGCGGATAACCAGCGCCGGGAGACCGACAGGCTTGAAGTTGCCAGGCAGGAACTGGAAGAGAGAGAAGCGTTTTTACTGTCAGAACAGCAGGCGGCCGAACGTCGGATTGCGGAAGCCAATGCAAAAGCCGAAACGGCACTCTGGGAAGCGGATCGGATTCTGCAGGAAGCTGAAGCCGCAGCCGAAGACGAAAATTACGGTCGCTCAAACGGTTACGTTTACGGGTATGGGTATTATCCTTATTATCGATACGGTTACCGGCCCTGGTATTATCGCAAACACGTTCAGCATTATAAAGAGCATCATTACAGATACGGGCACAATCCCCATTCCAAACCTGATTACCGGAAGCGTCCGAAGCTTTACTCGAGGAGCCCTTACACCCCATTTCGCAGCCGGGGCCTTTCTCACCAGTCGCGAACGGCTCTATTTCTGGGAAAGCATGGGCGTTTCTGATGTCAGTTTTGGTTTCAGGGTTCAGAGGTTCAGGATTTCCGGCAGCCACAGCCTGCGACGAGCGCCCCTCGGCATGTTCGGGGCCTGAGCCTGTCGAAGGCAGCCGAGTCGAGAGCTGCCCGAATCTCAGATTTTCATCTGTCTTCTGTTAATTAACCTCTGAACCTTTGAACCCGGGAATTTGCACTAAAATAAGAAGAACTATGGTTGAGATTAGGTACTTGGAAACGGGATGGGGGTTGGATTTATTTAGGCTCTAAAAAGTCCTGGATATTAATGATTTTTTCGTCTGATTTGATGGTACCTTTCATTTCGGCAGCCGAGCCACGCACCTTTGCCTTGCGCAACTCCTTGATCACCGCCTGAAGTTCCGCATTATTTTCGATCAGGTTTTCGATCTGTATATTCAATTTTTCCCAGCTTGTTTCCAGATCCTCGGTGTTAAGTTCAAAGCCTCCTAAAGAGGCAAGCAATTTTCCCAGATGGGCTAGAATCCCAAAGTGGGTGGTGCCCTGAAGATAATAAGGGCAGTGGCACCATAAACTCATAGATGCCTGAGTTCGCTTTAAACTTTCAGAGTGGATAGTGGAATGAATGGCGCTGGGGCCCTGATAGGAAATTGAATTTATGCCTTTTTGCTTTAACATGGAAGACAGGTTTGGTTTGGATGTAACCGCCGATACGATTCTATCCGTATGCAGGACATGGTCATACATACTGCCCAGGGTGATAAGGGTCTTGATATTGAGTCGGTTGCAAAGATCGAATAATTCTTCAACGAATCGAAACCATCGGAGGTTCGGCTCATCGGCCTTTAAAATCACCAGATCGCATCCACCAGGTGTGGTCTGCGCAGCGTAGAATGTACCTCCCGGTGGTGAAAGGCTTTTAAACACCCCATCCTCAATATGCACCACCGGCCGCATTTCATCATACCGAAAAAAGACATCGGGATTGATCTCGGCAAATCGCTGTGCTTTAAAGGTGCGGATCAGATAGGCGGCCATCCCGCTGGATATTTTCAGGGCATTGCCCCAACCGTCAAAGCCGGCGATCAACAACGGATTCTTTAATTCGGGTAATTCGTCGATTTGAATTCCGCTCTCGCTCATATTTCCAATTTGACATTCGCATTGTAAATTGTCAAGGTAATCATAATCCACACAGGGGTGTCCCATGTCAGGCTGCTAAAAGAGGTGACCGAATTGAATCCAGATCTGTTGGACTGCATTGAAATCAACCCTTCCGGCGAGCCGACTGCAGTCATTATCTGGCTGCATGGCCTGGGTGCCGACGGCCATGATTTTGAGGCGATTGTCCCCGAGCTGCATCTGCCGGAGTCGCTGCCCATTCGTTATGTGTTTCCCCACGCCCCCGTAAGGTCGATAACGATCAACGCCGGCCTGCGCATGCGTGCCTGGTTCGACATCCTTGGTCTCAATTTCAGGGCAGACTCAGTCGATATGGATCAGTTTCTTGAATCGGGGGAGATGCTGGGAGCGCTTATCGATAATGAGTTAAAATCCGGGATGCCTTCGGATCGGATCCTCTTGGCCGGTTTTTCCCAGGGAGGCGCCATCGTCCTTCATACAGGTTTGCAGTACCAAAAACAGCTCGCCGGCATTTTGGCCATGTCCATGCATTTGCCGGCGGTTCACAATCTCGCCACTGAGCTCAGTCCCGCAAACCGGAAAGTTCCCATCATGATGGTTCACGGGCAAATGGATCCTGTGATCCCGGTAGCAAGGGCAATCGAAACCCGGCAGGAATTAACCCGCCTGGGCTACGCGGTCAGATGGCATGAATACCCCATCCAACATACCGTATGCGCGGATGAAATCCGGGACATCAGATCGTGGTTGCTGCAAATCTTGAGATAGGCGTTTCGATAAATTTCTCATCATTACGGAAGACCCCAGTTCTCCATCTCTTTATGTGTGTTTGCATATAATAGTCTAAAATAAGTCTGGATGACCGCGCACAGATTCTGTAAACCCACGATCAAAAATTGCTTGACAAGAATTTTTGTGAATACTATTGGCATATCGTATAATAAAATAGTATTTCGTAATACGGAACTCTGAGAGCGGCGGTTATAGATGAAAATTCTGGCGCTGAGACCGCAAAGGCCTGGAAAGTGATGTCGCTGATACCCCCGCCTACATAAAAACCGTCTTTTCTTGAAAGGTCGATTCATGTTGTCGCCTGAACAGAAACCGGGCAATTTAGTCCAGACCATCGAAAGAGTGGCAACCATTTTTGATGTTATGGCGCAAAGTGCTCAAGGCATCAGCCTCAAAGAATTAAGCAGCAAAGTGGGTTTGCCTAAAGGCACCACCCATCGTCTTCTGGCATCCCTGGCTTATTTCGGTTACGTGCGGCAGGTATCAGAAAGCAAAAATTACCAGCTCGGGTTTAAGCTGGTCGAACTTGGAAATCGCCTCCTGGATCAACTTGATTTAAGAGCCCAGGCCAGGCCTTTTCTAGTCAATCTGTGTAAATCAACCAGAGAAACTGCCCATCTGGTCGTTTTGGATCAAAATGAAGCCCTGTATATCGATAAGGTTGAATCGGATGAAAAGCCGGGCGGACTGCAAATGGTTTCCAGGGTCGGATCGCGGATACCCGCGCATTGTTCTTCGGTGGGGAAAGTTTTTTTGGCGCACCTTTCCGATCAGGAACTGGATATGCTGACAAAAAAGAAAGGATTAAAAAAAAGAACCGAAAACACCATTTGCGACCTTGAAAAGCTAAAGCATCACCTTAAAATTATCCGCCAACAGGGCTATGCCTTTGATAATGAAGAAAACGAAAAGGGAATCCGTTGCGTGGGTGCTCCTATCTTTAACCAGCAAAACCAGGTGATTGCTGCCATCAGCATATCCGGGCCCACCGTTCGGATTACGAAAAAAATGATGCAAAAAACGCTAAAGAACGAGGTGGTCAGAACGGCACTGGATATTTCCAGGGAGTTTGGTTATCAAGGCTAGAAGTGCCTAAAATGAACTAAAATGAGCTAAAGTGCCTAAAGTTTTGGTGTCGCTCGCGCAGCGCAGGCGCTTGCGCCGCGTGGCGCTCCATCTTTTTATAAAAATGACAGAATTCCTTAACTTTAGTCACTTTAGATCACTCGCAAATTTAGGCACTTTCAATTAACGATTTAAACGTTAGCATTTTAGCTCATTAAATGAGAGGTTTGTTATGGAAAAAGTCAGAATCGGTATCGTTGGTGCTAAATTTGCTGCCGACATTCATTGTGATTCCTATTCACGCAATGAACAGGCTGAAGTGGTTGGCGTGGCGGATATCGCGGATGCCGGCGAGTTGATCAATAAATGGCGCATTGCGGATTATTATAGAGATTACCATGAGATGTTCAAACGCGAAGATATTGATCTGATTTCCGTTTGTGTTCCCAACTTTTTGCATCACGACGTTGCGATTGCGGCTGCAGATGCCGGCAAGCACGTTGTGGTCGAAAAGCCGCTGGCGACCACCGCCGATGATGCCAAAGAGGTGGTAAACGTATGTAACAAAAACGGTGTCTTACTGATGTACGCTGAAGATTGGTGCTTTTCACCGGCTCTCAGGCGGGCTGAGGAAATCATCAATGAGGGCGCTATCGGCAAGGTTTTATTCGTTAAAGCCAAAGAAGTACATAACGGGACGCATTCGCCCTATGCGAAAGATAAAGAAATGTGCGGTGGGGGCAGTTTTATGCATCTGGGGATTCATCCGATTGGATGGCTGCTGTACTTGATCGGCAAAGGGAATAACCCCGTGGTTGAGGTTTCCGGGAAAATGACCGGCGGGCTCGCAGCTAATTTTGTCCACAAGGATAATGGCGGCGAAGATTTCGGCATGGGCATGATGCGCTTTAAGGACGGCGAATTCGCACTTGTCGAAGGTAATTACATCACGGTTGGCGGTATGGATGACAAGGTTGAAATTTACGGGACCGATGGTGTGATCAAGGTGGATCTCACCTTCGGGTCACCCATCAATTGTTACTCCCGGAAGGGTCTTGCCTACTCAATCGAAAAAACAGATCATAACATGGGCTGGACGCGTCCGGCGGTGGATGAATTCCTCAATTTAGGCTATGTGCCGGAGATGAAGCATTTCGTTGACTGCGTACTGGGCGCCAAGGCGCCTTTTTACGGTGTTGACGGCAGGGCAGGAGTTGCCTGCGTGGAACTGGTGAAAGCGTTTTACGAGTCAAACGAAACCGGAAAGACCATTTACGGTGAATGGCTTTAGAGGTGTCGGGTTCTGGGTTTCTGGCAGCCGCAGAGGACTGCCCTACACTCCGGTTTTCATCTGACCTCGGACCTCTGACCTCTGTTAACTAATTTTTGAACCTTTGAACGTTGAACCCTGAACCCAGCAACTGACACCCGACACCTGAACCTTTATCTTTTTAAAGCTAAAACAGGAGCAAAGTGAAATGAAACCGCTTGTAAAAGAAAGTGATTACTTGATGCCGTTGGAGGTGGCCGGGCTGACGTATCGCAACAATTTTGTTGTTGGCTCCGGTCCGGCAGTCAAAACGCTGGATATGATAAAGGAAATCGAACGCTGGGGCTGGGGCGGAGCCAGTCTCAAATTAGCGATTGACCCGACGTATATCAGCAAACCTCCCAGATACCGTTGGCTGAAGAAACTTAAATACCATGCCTTTACCGCCGAAACACGGCTCACCTTTGATGAGGGCCTCAGACTCATGGAGGCCGCCCGAAAAGCGGTCAGCGAGTTAATCCTTTACGCCAATATGTCCTATGCCGGGGAGGCGGGTGATGAAGGCTGGATCCGGATGGCCAAAAAATATGAGGATGCCGGTGCCCATGTTATCGAGCTGAATATGTGCTGTCCGAACATGTCGTTCAATGTCGAGAGCTCCGGGGGCCAAACGCGCGTCGTCTCCGGCGCCAGTGTCGGATCCAATCCGGATGTCGTATCCAAAACCGCTTTAGCGGTCCAAAAAGCCGTCAATATACCGGTGTTTGTAAAGCTGACGCCGGAAGGCGGAAAAATCGCAGAGGTGGCCAAAGCCTGTTTTGATAACGGCATCGCCAGTGTGGGCAGCACCGGCAACCGGCTGGCGATTCCGGATTTTGATATCGACAACCCCGAGCAGGGTATTTGCCATTTGCAGGATGAACCCACCCTTGCCTGTTTTTCTGGCCCCTGGATAAAGCCGCTGGCCCTGCGGGACGTCTATGAAATGCGAAAGCAGTGCAATCCGGACAACATGGTCATGGGCAGCGGCGGGATCGAAAGATGGAACGATGCCGTTCAAATGATGATGTGCGGGGCGGATTTTATCCAGATTTGCACCGGGGTCATGATCAAGGGCCCAAAAATATTGCCGAAAATCGTTAAAAACATACGGCAGTTTATGAAGGAAAAGGGATATAACAACTACATGGATTTCAGGGGTGTGGTCGTACCGCGGATTACCCCCACCGACCGGCTGACCCTATACCGGGGTCATGCCGAAGTCGATGAAGACAAGTGCACGGGATGCGGTATCTGCGCGGATATCGGCCATTGCTATGCCATCAGCATGCGAGATGAAAAGGCTAAAATAAACATAGATGACTGCACCGGCTGCAGTACCTGCACCGATGTCTGTCCGGTAAGTGCTGTCTCTATGCATAAACTCGATAAGATCGACTAGCGTTGCGCCCCGCAAAAAAGTTACAAAGGTCGTCCGGTATTTTTTTTAGTTCAAATGAGCTCTTTATAGGTTTCTGGCCTCTGCCTTCTGGCGCCTGGCTTCTGGCAGCTGGTCCCTTGTCACTGGCTGCTTGTTTCCGGGTCGGCCAGCAACAAGAAGCCAGCAGCCAGTAGCAAGAGACCTAAAATAGGACTGTGTTTTGTAAATTACTTGCGTAACACACTAGTAAAACAGAGAAGGAGTAGAAAAATGGCCCAGTTTAGCAAATTAGAAGTATTAACGGCGATGGAGGCGACTGGATTAATTCCGGTGTTTTATCATAAGGATTTTGAGATTGCTTTGGAAATTGTGAATGCCTGTATTCGCGGGGGCGCTAAAATTGTCGAATTTACCAATCGGGGAGATTATGCCTATCAGGTCTTTGGGAAGCTGTCCCAGCATTTTTCAGAAAGCGATCAAGATGTTATTTTGGGAGTGGGTTCGGTTATCGACCCTTACACCGCAGCGCTTTACATTAATAATGGCGCCAATTTTATCGTGGGACCGATTTTGAACCAGGAGGTTGCCAAAATTTGCAACCGGCGGCAGGTTCCCTATTCGCCCGGATGCGGCACGGCCAGTGAAATTTCACTGGCCAACGAAATCGGATGTGACATCGTCAAGATATTCCCGGGCGGGCTTATCGGCGGTCCCAGTTTTGTTAAGGCCGTTAAGGCGCCCTGCCCTTGGTACAAGCTGATGCCCACCGGCGGCGTTAGCCCGACGGAAGAGTCCCTGAATGCCTGGTTTGAGGCCGGTGCTGTCTGTGTCGGCATGGGCTCCAAACTTATCGTTAAAGATCTGGTGGCGGCCGGGGATTGGAAAGGCATTGAAGCCAATGTGCGCAATGCACTTGAGATAATAAAGGCCTTTAAAGAAAAGAAGAAATCGGATTAACAGATCTTTAATTTTTCCGCCCCGGCGGGCTAGAATTTCCGAAACGTTGGAGGTGACAGATGGCGAAACTAAGCATCAAACCGGCGGATGACTGTATGTGGGATATTTTAAGTTTAGGGGAAGTCATGATCCGTCTTGATCCCGGTGACACCCGGGTGGCGCGTACCAGACAATTCCAGGTCTGGGAAGGCGGTGGCGAATACAATGTTGCAAGAGGATTACGGCGCTGTTTTGGAATGCGGGCAGCGGTGGTAACGGCCATTGCTGATAATCCTGTTGGCCGATTGCTGGAAGACCTGCTGCTGCAGGGTGGTGTGGATTTGTCCCATGTCCGCTGGGTGCCATTTGACGGTATTGGTCGAAAAGTAAGAGTCGGCCTGAATTTCACCGAAAGCGGCTTCGGCATCAGAGCGGCGCTGGGCTGTTCAGACAGAGGCTATACGGCTGCGTCGCAAATGCGGAAAGGCGAAATCGATTGGGATCAAATATTCGCGAATGAGGGTGTTCGATGGTTTCACAGCGGCGGCATCTATGCGGGTCTTTCGGAGACGACACCGCAGGTCATTATCGAAGCCATGCGGGCCGCCAGAGACAGCGGCACGATGATTTCCTATGATCTGAATTATCGACCGTCGTTATGGAAAGACATCGGCGGCTCGGAAAAAGCCATTGAAACGAATCGGGAAATCGCCAGGTATGTTGATGTCATGCTGGGAAACGAAGAAGATTTCACGGCCGCCTTAGGCTATAAAGTCGAAGGCTTGGACAAGGATATTTCCAAGCTCGATACCTCGGCGTTTAAAAAGATGATTGCGCGTGTCGTGGAGGCGTACCCGAATTTCAAAGCGGTGGCAACCACATTACGAAATGCCAAAACCGCCTGTGTGAATGACTGGGGCGCGATCCTTTATTATGACGGAAAATTCTATGATGCTTTACTGCGTGAGAATCTCGAAATTTACGATCGGGTCGGCGGTGGTGACAGTTTTGCGTCCGGTCTGATTTATGGATTCCTTGGCGGCAAAGATCCTGCTGAGGCCGTAAATTACGGTGCTGCCCATGGTGCTTTGGCCATGTCCACACCGGGTGATACCACCATGGCAACACTAGCCGAAGTGGAAAAAGTAATGAAAAGCGCCACCGCCAGAGTTGACCGTTAAGAACCCATTTTTTCCGCTTCAGGGGCCGGTTCATGGCACGGCGGCAGCACAAAATCCGCATTGCCAGAAACAGCCCTATCAGGAGAATAACAAATTGAACGATTACAAACCTTTGGATCTTTTGGTGATCGGCGCCGGTATGATTGTTCATGATCTCCTCCTGCCGTCAGCTTATCACCTGCAACGCCTGGGGATTGTCAAAGATATTTCGGTTTGCGGCACCCGCGTAAGTTCGCTTCAGGCGCTTAAGGATAACACGCTAATCAAGGAAGCCTTCCCGGGGCAGGATTTTAGGCCGTATCCGGCGCTGAATTCCGCTGCGGACGGTGATCCGGAGTTATATAAATCGGTCCTGAGTCAAATGAAACCTTATCAGGCTGTCGTCATTGCGGTGCCGGACCAGCTTCATTATCAGGTGGTGATGGATGTCCTCGACTGCAATCAGCACATCTTATGCGTCAAGCCCCTGGTTCTGACGCATCGACACGCTGTCGAAATTGCCAAAAAAGCCGAATCGAAGGGCCTTTTTATCGGTGTGGAATACCACAAACGATTCGACCGTCGATCGCTGATGGCCAAGCGAAATTACCTGAGCGGCGATTTGGGCGAATTCGTCATCGGTGAAGCCAAGATGATTGAACCGTATTATTATCGCTTTTCCAACTTTCAGAACTGGTTTACAACGGATTATACCGATCCCTTTGTTTACGTGGGGTGCCATTATGTAGATCTGGTCTATTTCATCACCGGGCTCAAGCCTGTAGAGGTCTCGGTTTCCGGTGTAAAAGGCAAATTTCCCAACGGCAAAGAAGCCTATATGTGGGCCAATGGCCGCGTACGGTTTGAAAACGGAGCCCTTTTATCCGTGACAGATGGTCTGGGGTATCCGGATGATGGCGCCGGTCCAAATGAGCAGGGCCTCTCCATGTTTTTTGAGGGTAATGACAAGGGCGCCGTATTCAAACACAACGATCAGTTTAGAGGTGTAGAATACAGTTTTATAAAAGGCCGGGGTCCGTTCAACAAGCTTTTCCATTATATCAATCCGGACTTCTTTCAACTGATACTCTGGGAAGGAGAAGGCTATAAACCCATCGGCTACGGTCCGGATTCCGTTATGACCAATATTAAATACATGAGCCAAATCGAAGCCCGGGTAGATCAAGATCCGGATAAGGCCCATTCGCTGAGGCTTAAAGCGCGGAGCGCGGCCGACCGGAAAGGACTGATAGCAACACCGGAGAACTCCTATATCAACGAACTGGTTCATGAGGCGGCGCGGCTGTCAATTTTAAATGAAGGCGACATCGCCCTGATCACTTATGAACCGGAACCCGGTGTCAGACTAAAACACGAATGATGGGTGCCAATAATCATGGCTCCGAAGAATTATTAGTTTTGCAATTTATTTTTAATTGTTAAGGAGTATCCCGCACGTGGCTGAATATTCGCTTGAACCTGTTGACGTAAAAAAAGTGTCGACCCGGTATCGAACCATTCAAACCAAGATACCGGTTCCGGAATCGCTGGCCATCTTTGCGTCTCTGAAAAAATCCGAACCACGCGCCATGATGGGCATGCCACCGGTGGTCTGGGATCGGGCTAAAAATTTTAGCGTTGATGACAAATGGGGCAATCGCTGGATCGATTGGTCATCCTGTGTGCTGCTCGCAAATGCCGGCCACGGCAGGGAAGAAATCAAAACCGCACTAAAAAAGCAAATTGATCAGGGGCTGCTGGCAACTTACGTGTTTGTGCATGAAAAGCGCGCCGAGCTCACCAAAGCCTTGCAGGCGCTGTCTCCGGATCCTGCCCTTTATGAGGTGTTTTTATTGAGCACCGGGAGCGAGGCGATTGAAAACTGTATCAAATTGGCGAAAACTTATGCACTCGAAAAACATGGCCCCGCTAAAAAGGTTATTGTTTCTTTTGAAAATGCCTTCCATGGCCGTACCCTGGGCGCTCAACTGGCGGGCGGCAACCCGGCGCTGAAAAAATGGATCGGCGCTCTCGATCCCACTTTTATTCAGGTTGCGTTCCCGAACGGTTATAATACCACGGATACATCTTTTGATCATTTCCGGCAAGCCATCGCGGACAAAGGAATTAAAGAAACGGACATTGCCGGTGTGTTAACAGAGTCATACCAGGGCGGGTATGCGGATTTTCTGCCGGTCGCATATGCCCAAAATCTGGAAGCTTTCTGCCGGATGAACGATATTGTCACAATTTACGATGAGGTCCAGGCCGGTTTCGGGCGCACCGGGAAAATGTTTTGCTACGAGCATTACGGTGTGCAGCCGGATCTGATTGCCTGCGGCAAGGGCCTGAGCTCATCGCTGCCGATCGCGGCAGTTATCGGCAGAGCGGACATTATGGATCTATATCCGCCGGGGTCAATGACCTCAACCCATTCGGCCTCGCCGCTGTGTGTGACAGCAGCTCTTGCCAATCTGAAAATCCTACAAACAGAGGGTCTAATCGCCAACGCCGCCCGCATGGGTGAAATCCTGATTCGCGAATTGGAGCGAGTTCGGAATCAGTATCCCAAAATTCTGGCGGTGGTCCACGGCAAAGGATTGGTGGCAGGCATTCGGGTAGCAGACCCGAAAACCGGCAAGCCGGATGGTGAAACCGCGCTTAAAATAAATACGGCCTGTTTCCAAAAAGGTCTGCTGATGTTTGCACCGGTGGGTTCCAATGGTGAATCTGTTAAAATTGCGCCGCCATTGACGATTACAGAAGAGGCGCTGCGGGAAGGCATCGACGTGTTTGAAGAAGCCCTGAACGAAGTTTTGAATTGACTATTATTTATCGGTCGAGCTCCTTTTATAGAAATCCGCGGCCCTGGCGTACTGGAGTGATGGAGTATTGGAGTATTGGAGTATTTAAAAGAAGACATCAATCTTTTACCCATTGCGCCAATGCGCCATTGCTCCAAAGTTAAGATAACATGGAAGCGCCTCCCAATGATTACCCTCTTTTGAATTATCTTTCCGGGAAAAACTTATAATACGGTTTATCTGTGGCCATCCTCAAAATCATCAGACCCAGTTCCATGGCATGGTAATCGCCCCACATCGAGGATTCACCGCAGGGCACTTTCCGCCCTTCGGGAATATAGTCCCAGGCATTGGGACGATGGTAAACGGAATGCAATAAAAGTCCTTGATGATCGGGATCGGTTGAGAGGTAAGGCGCATCAAATAAGCGATCGGCAATCGTCAAGCCCGCCTGGAAGCAGCGTTTGGCAAGCGAATTTTTTCCATTCAGTTCCAGGTACCGCCCCAATCGAATCAGCCCCTGGGCTGATATAGCGGCAGCGGAGCTGTCGACCGGTTCGTGGTCGTTGAAAGGATCGGCCGGTCGTTCAAGATAATCCCCCAAAAGAGCTAATCCGGGTGCCCCCGTATCCCAGTATGGAATTCCGTCCACGGGCGTCTGCGCTAGGTAATAATCGGCCACGGCCGTGGCGACTTCTAGGAAGCGCCGGAGAATGGATTCTTTTGTGGCAAACAATCCCGGGGCGATCCCATCGAGTTCAGTGGAATTCAGGGATTCCATGAATTCAATCTGTTCGGTGTACCCCAGCAGAATCCATGCCAGCCCGCGGGTCCAGGTGGAAAAAGGGGCGTATCCCTGCTGGGTGCTGGGGCAGCGGTAGGTTCCGTTGTTGACATTAAAAATCGATTCGTGCGCCACCCGCCCGCGGACGTCATAGGCATCGCGGCCCTGGCCGAAGTAAACATTGTAACGGGCGGTGGCCTCGGCATGCAGCAGGGCTCTTTGCAGGAGATTGATGGTACAATCCTGTTCGGTCATCAGCACGTGTCCCAGCTGATGGCTGATAACCAGCGCGCGTAGGGATCGAATAGTATCGGCAAAAAGAGAATGGGGTCCATTAAACGAATAGATGTACCCCAGTCCATCGGCAAGCGCTGTCCAGCGGGATGCCTGGACGGCACCGGACAGTTTCAGCGCCAGCTCGTAATAATTTTTTTGCCATTTATTTTGCGCGATGCGACCTTCACTCATCAGTCGCAGCAGATTGCCGTAAGTGCTGATGTTGTTGAATCCGTGGTCATGGACCCCGGTGTGACTCACATGCGGTGCCATGCGTTCAAGCGTTTGTTGGCGGCCGTATTCCAGAAATTGTTTTTCCCCGGTGGCATCATACTGCAAAATAGCGCAACCAAATTGAAAACCCTGGGTCCACTCGGTCCAGCCCCGGGAAGTGTATTTGCCCGCTATGGTAAAAACCGGGCTGGGGCCGGAATCTTTCTGGCTTGCTTTGATGGCCTCAATTTTTTGGCCGGCACATTCAAACAGCGTGATTATTTTGGCTTGAAGACTCTGAGGAGAGATGCTTTCGTTGATTATTAGCATAATTAATGCCCCTTACACCACGCGCTTCACCTAATTTTACAGACGTTTGATATGAAAGCCGCCATCGATATCAATCACGCTGCCGGTTGAGAATGGAAAGCTGCCGTCTATCAAAGCGGCTACGGCCAACCCAAGATCCTGCGGTGTCCCCCATCTGTTTTGAGGGACAAGACCTTTTGCGATGAGGCTGTCGTATTTTGCTTTCACCCCGGCGGTCATGTCGGTCAGCATAATGCCGGGACGCAGCTCAAAGACGTGAATATTGTGATCCGCCAGCCGGGCCGCCCACAGCTTGCCGGCCATGGAGAGACCGGCCTTTGAAATGCAGTACTCACCACGGTTTGTCGAAGCCGCCTCAGCCGAAGTCGAGGTGATGAAAATGATGGTGAATCCAGCCTTCAAAAGCGGTGTCGGCTTTTGGGTCAACCAGTATTTCGCAACGCGCTGAGTCAAGAAGTTGGGACCCTGCAGGTTGATGCGGATAAGTTCTTCAAAAGAGGCCTCGGTGGCATCAAGAATATCCGCACGGTCTCTGGGGGCGATGCCGGCATTATTTACCAGTGCATCGATTCTACCCAATTGTTTTAAACTGGTTTCGATCAGGTCCCGGCGGTCATCTTTTTTGCCGATATCCGCCTGCAGCGCAATAAATTTTTGGCCGCTGCGGGCTTTTCTATCCTGGCATTCTGCCGCCGTTTGTTCGGCGGCTTCAGCATTACCGACATAATTAATGATGACCGAATAGCCGTTTTCAGAAAGTTTCAGGCAGATACCACGGCCCAACCCCCGGCTGCCGCCGGTGACGAGAATAACCGGTCTTGAATCAGACATGATCGGCGATCTCCTTTCCGACCAGAGAGGGCTTGCCTTGCTTCAGCTTTTTATAGATCGGCCGATAAACTTCAGCGTCATGAACGACGCAACCGGTGACGCCGTCCAGTCGCATCATTTCGGAACATTTGCCGCAGGCAATGCAGCATTTCTTGCGTTGCAACCTTCCTGTATTGATGATATCTGCCGCAAAATCTGGATAGGCAAATGACTGACGGCCGAATCCGGCCAGCTGAAACCAGCCTTCATGTATTCCGCCGGCGGCACAGGTCGCTCCGAATTCTCTTAACCAGGAAAAACCGGTGGCGACAATTGCAATTTCCGGAACCGCCTTTTGGATATCGCGGGCGTTCTTCAGCATTCTCTCGACGCCATACAGCTGGTTTTCTGTAGGCACGTACGGACCGAAGTCCCATGGGCGGTTGATATGAGGGTTATAATAAGGATTGCCGCCGCTGATGTTCATGAGTTTTACGCCTATGTCCCGCAACAGCTTCACCAGACGGATAGGTTCGGAGAGATCAGTCTGCCGGTCATCTTGCGGGTCGACACCCCAGCCATAGGGATACGGCATGCCGTCGTATGCATTCATACGCACGGTAACATCGATTTCATCGGACAGTTTTTTCCGGATTTTAGCGATTATATTGAGCAGAAATCGGGTTCGATTCTCGAAGCTTCCCCCATACGCGCCCTCCCGAATGTGCGCCCCAAGGAGTTCGGAAATGAGATAGCGATGGCAGCTTTTAATATCGATTGCGTCAAATCCAATTTCGGCAGCCATAAGGGCAGCCTCGACATATTGATCTTCAAGTTTCTCCAATTCGGCATCGCTTATGATATGTTTTTGCGCCGGAATCTTTTCGTCCAGATAGGGATTGGTGACTGCAATAATCGGCTGGGGTTTTGAGATGGGCCGGCTATACCTTCCAGAATGGGTCAGCTGAATGACGGTATAGGGTTTGCGGTCGGAACCGTTTTTGTTCACGGCCGCGTTTAATGCTTCTTGAAGAAGTGCGCTCAAGTCTTTTAGGGTATCCCTGGTAATTAGCAGTTGTCTCGGATTCGCCCGGCCTTCCGCCACAATCGCGGTGGCTTCGAACCAGACAAGCCCGGCGCCCCCTTCCGCAAACCGAACATAACGCCGCCGGGTCAGCTCCGCCGGCTTACCTTGCGGGTCTCCATCGCATCCTTCCATGGGATGAACAACCATTCGGTTCGGTATGATATTTTTGCCGATCCGAAGCGGTTGTTGCAGAATGCCGGGATCATCTAAAAGCGGAAGATAAATTTCCATTTTTTCTAATTCTGCTCGCACATCATCAATGGATGAAAACTTGAATCGTCTATGGGGCTCCATGGTTTACCTGCCTGTGTATTTTTTCTCTCTCAATGATCTGTTTCACCGGTTCGCAACTGCTTGTCTCTGGGTCTGAACCGTTGAACCAGGAGACTGATGCCCTAAACCTATTTAATGCCATTGCCTAAAATAAAACCTTCTCCTGTAAATAACTTGCGGGACGCAACACTAGATCGCCATTACGGAAAATCCGCCGTCGATCACCAGATTGGACCCGGTGATAAATTGGCCGGCCTTCTCTGATGCCAGCAATAAAGTTGCGCCGATAAGCTCCTCCGGCTCCCCGAAACGGCCCATGGGGGTTTGCCGCATAATGGCTTCAACTCTCTGGGCATCCAGAATGGCTCGATTTTGTTCTGCCGGAAAAAATCCGGGACAGAGCGCATTCACGCGAATTCCGCTAGTTGCCCATTCCCGTGCCAGATTCTGAGTCAGATTCAGCATGCCGGCCTTGGCAAGGCTGTAGATAAAGGTTCGGCTCAAAGGCCGCACGGCTGCCATCGAAGACATATTGATAATGCAGCCCTTTTCTTTGTGGTCGATCCAGTGCTTTCCGATTGCCTGGCATGCCATATGGACCGCTTTTAGGTTTACATCTATTACGGATTCGAACTGTTCATCTGTAATTTCAAAATATGGAGCCGGTGGTGCAATCGTTGCCCCATTAATCCAGATGTTGATCTGCCCGTACCAATCCAATACCCGGGGTATAATCTGTGCAATTTGATCTCTTTGGGTTACATCTGCTTTGAGGAAGCGGGCATTATCCATGGAGCTTTTCCAATGCTGAAAATGTTGATCCGCTTTTTCTTTATTTCGTCCCACCAAAACCACCCGAGCGCCAACCTGCAAAAGTCCCCACGCCATTTCGCCGCAGAGTACGCCTGTTCCACCAATTATTACAGCTATCTTGTTTTCAAGGTCAAAAAGCGCCTTATAATATTTGCCTGGATCCTGTCGCTCCAATGGGGCCTCCTGATTTAAAGGTTTGTTGTTTCGTATTGTGGAACGCCGTTTTATTTTTAACATTATCTAAATATCAGCTTGAAGAATGTCAATAATTTTTTATCAGGGGGTGTTTACTTATCGTCTTAGACAGAGTTCAGTGCAAGCCTGGTAACCGGGTGATCTCGATCTGGTTTCGGAAGCCATCTCCTGGCCCGCAAGCGCTGACTCGCCGATGGACAGACTGCATCACTTTAAAACAGGTTTCTCTGGTCGTGCTGGATCTCATCCATATGATCGAGATACAATTGAACCTGCCTTTTAAGAGATCCAATGCGCTCTTGATTGGACAATTTCCAGCGGTAAAGCTCATTTTGTAATTGGCGGCTTTCCTGGGTCAGCGCTTCCACCACCTGAACTTTGGCGGGCTCCCACAGCAGGTAGGCCTCTTCGGCCGGCAGATCTATTTTTTGAAAATGCCAATGGCAGTATCTGTCCCACCATTTCGAAGGAATTTCCCCATTTGTCAGGGCGCCTTCAAAATAGAAAAAAGTCCATTCCAGTTGGGGTGGCGATATATGAAGATCCCGAGCGATATCCCGCAGGGCCCGCTGGCCTTCGACAGTGTGCCTGTCGAAGGCAACCCAGTAGGGAAATTTGGAGTCCGAGGGCTGCCCCTCCTTTAATGGCGGCAAATCGCCGGTTAGCGTCAGATAGGCGGCTGCCTGAATGACGGCTTTATCATGGGGAAGACCGGCCTTTTTGAAGCGGATGGCATTTTCGATCAGATTTTTTTGATCGGCGGATGTTTTTTGCCAGTTGACCCATTGCCAGAAATCATCGGGGCGCCGGATGGCATTGGCCACGATCTTGATGGCCTTATCGTCCGCAGTGTCATCCAGAACCGATGTGTCCCTCTGGGACAATGCATATGCTAAATACCCGAGTCCGGTGGCATCCCGGGCCTTAACAGATCGTGTTACTCGGATTAAGGCGGCGACCTTGCTGTGGAACTTTTTGTTGAAAATTAATTCCGTTCCCAGCGGCCAGCATTCTTCAAATGTGATGATTGCTGTTCGTATACGATACCAGTTTCTATCTTTTGAGCCGATTGATTCAAGGAGGGCGCTGGCAGTCAAGACGAGATCGACATTTCCACGTCTGACTGCTTTCTGCAACAACGACCGATGTCGTTTTTCGGTTTTGGATCGGCTGATTGTCATTGCGATAGCGAGTTGAGGATTATTTATTTGTGTAGAAGTGGTTTCAAAACCTCAGATCAGGTTCAAGGGCCCCCGCTTCATCAAGCGGGGATATGGGGTTTTGAAACCACTTCTAGTTTAATCGCAGCGCTATTTATTTCATAATGCCACAGCCGCCATACAATCCTTTATTGATTCCCCCGGAATCCCGGAGCTTCCGGTGCAAAGATGGCGATCTGATTTTCCTCCTCGATAACAACCGTTGTCCATTGCTTACTCGAATACCACAAACCGATCTGGTTGCCCTGATGGTCCAATATGCGCGATCCATAGGGCGGATATCCATAGATAACGTCCATCTGGCTGACCCAGCTTCTCAGCAATGGAGCGGTGATCTCAACCTCTTTCCACAATCCTTTACGGAGTTTAAATTTATTCTGAATGCCGATAATTGCATAGGGGACTGAACCCCAGCCATGGGTATAATAGGTGTGATCCGGTAAAACCTGGTACGTTTCAAACTTTTTGGTGACATCCCGGCTGCGTTCCAGTGTCCCGTATTTGAATGTTAGACCCGGAATGTCTATCGCATTTGAAAATAC
>Ga0209536_100001030_pt1 | contig 46259 bp, 42 predicted proteins | sample DeeMarSeWOR28_12_FD_187461 | JGI IMG/M metagenome (GOLD analysis project Ga0209536, IMG submission 187461) | Marine sediment microbial communities from White Oak River estuary, North Carolina - WOR-2-8_12 (SPAdes) (version 2) | ecosystem: Environmental > Aquatic > Marine > Intertidal zone >...
ATCAGTCCGGTCGCGATCGAGCAGGGTCTGCGTTTTGCGATCCGCGAAGGCGGTCGCACGGTCGGCGCCGGCGTCGTAACTAAAATAATCGAATAATGAGAGTAATCATCGATCTGACGTGCACGGACTGTAAGAACCGTAACTATACGACGACAAAGAACAAGAAGAAACAAGAGCGTCTTGAGATCAGGAAATACTGTCCGTTTTGTCGCAAGCACACAACCCATAAGGAAACTAAATAGGCCTGTAGCTCCAACGGCAGAGCACCCGGCTCCAAACCGGGGGGTTGGGGGTTCAAATCCCTCCAGGCCTGCCAGAAGAAAAAGAATATGTTAAATAGAATAATTGATTACCTAAGAAAGGTGTACCTCGAAATGCGTAAGGTGACTTGGCCAACGCGCAACGAGGTTACAAATTCTACTATTGTGGTCATTGTGATCTCCGTGATCGTTGCAATCATCATATTCGCTCTAGACACGATCTTCACAACCGTTCTCGGGCTCATCATCCGATAGGTGGTTGATAATATGCAGTGGTATGTTGTTCATACGCTGACCGGACACGAGCACAAGGTCAAAAAGATATTGCAGAAGATGATAACTGAAAAACAGATGGAAGGATCATTTGGCAAGATCGTCATTCCCGTGGAGAACCAAGTACGTATTAAGAAAGGCAAGAAAGTAGTCGAAGAGAAACGGCTATATCCCGGATACATTGTGATTGAAATGGAAGGCAATGACGAAACTTTACGGCTTGTCAACTCTATCAGCGGGGTCACTCATTTCCTGGGCTCCAAGACCAAACCAATACCGCTGGGTGCGGACGAGGTCGAAGAACTCCTGAAGCAGGTCCAGGAATCGAAAGAGAAGGTAGTGACAAAGATCCCGTTCGCGAAAGGCGAACGCGTATCCGTGACCGATGGACCATTCACTGATTTTGTCGGCACCATTGAAGAGATCTACCCGGAGCGTGAAAAAGTGAAAGTAATGGTCGTAATTTTTGGCCGCACCACGCCGATCGAACTGGGTTTTCACCAGCTAAAGAGTCTGTAAGGAGAAAAATGGCAAAAAAAATTATCGCGTCAGTTAAATTGCAGATACCCGGCGGCGGAGCGACTCCTGCCCCACCGGTCGGACCAGCACTGGGCCAGCATGGGGTCAACATAATGGATTTCTGCAAAGCATTCAACGCAGAAACGAAGAACCTCTCGGGTCTCATTGTGCCAGCCGTGATCACGATCTACAACGACCGTACTTTCACCTATGTGCTAAAGAGTCCACCGGCTGCTGTTCTGCTCAAACAGGCAGCGGGTATTGCCAAGGGTTCGCCCGTCCCCAACCGTGAGAAGGTTGGAACGGTTACCAAGGCGCAGGTCATGGAAATCGCCCAGCGCAAAATGAAAGATCTGAATGCTAATTCAATCGAACAGGCGATGAAGATCATCGAAGGCACGGCGCGTGGTATGGGTATCGTTGTGGAGGGACAATGAAACGCTCAAAACGGTACGTCGAGAACCTAAAGAGGGTTGAACCCAAGAAGTACGCTCTTGAGGAGGCAGTGGAAAAGGCAAAAGAGACGGCGAATGCAAAATATGACGAATCTATTGACATTTCCATCAAGTTGAATATCGATCCCAAGAAAACGGACCAGTTTGTACGCGGATTCTCCAGTCTGCCGCACGGAACCGGGAAGACCAAGCGGATACTCGTTCTTACTAAAGGCGAAAAAGAAGAAGAAGCCAAAAAGGCGGGTGCCGATTACACCGGGTTCGAGGAATATATCGAGAAGATCAAGGGTGGTTGGAGCGACGTCGACATAATAATGGCCACGCCAGACGTGATGTCCGATATCAGCAAACTGGGGCGCATACTTGGTCCCAAAGGCTTAATGCCCTCGCCAAAAGCCGGTACGGTGACTTTCGAGATCGCCAGTCAAGTCAAAGCACTGAAAAAGGGCAAAGTGGAATTTAAAACCGACAAGACGGGCTGCATTCACGTACCCGTGGGGCGAAAAAATTTTGATGGGCAGAAACTATCTGAAAACATCCAGACTTTGATGGATGACATACTGGCCGCGAAGCCACAAAGTGTCAAAGGCGCCCTGATCAAATCGATCACAATCTCATCTACAATGGGTCCAGGTATTGCCATTGACGAAAAACCCCTGCTCGAACAGGTAAAGAAAGGAGGTATCTAATGCCTTCGCAAAAGAACGTTGAATACATTGACAAACTCAAGGAGCGGCTCAAAGATGGAAAAGCGTTCTATTTCACCGATTTTACTGGTCTGGCGGTCAAGAACATGGAAATACTGCGCCGGGAGCTTAGAAAGAATAATGCAACCTATGTCATACTCAAGAATACGCTTGGTTACCTGGCAATGAAAGATATGGGTTTTGAAGATAGCTCAATACAAGAGCTCTTCACCGGCCCAACCGGGCTTGCGGTCACGTTTGATGATCCGGTTTCACTGGCCAAGATCTTGAGCAATACTGAAAACCTCAAGCTCAAGGGCGGTTTTGTTGAAGGAGAATTTCTCGACAAAACAAAGATTATTGCATATGCAAAGATCCCGCCCAAGGAAGTATTATACAGCCAACTGCTTGGGTCGATGAACGTAATAAGTGATTTCGTTTACGTTTTAGAATCGATTGTTAGAAATTTAATGTTTACCCTTGAAGCGATCAAAGAAAAAAATAAGGAGGCAAAATGACGGCGAAAGCAAAAAAGGGTGTTGATGCCTTAGTCGAGGAAATTGGCAACTTATCAGTACTCGAACTCTCCGAACTGGTCAAAGCTTTGCAGGACAAATTCGGCGTTACTGCTGCTGCACCGGTACAGTTTGCTGCACAACCGGCCGGGGATGCTGCCAAACCAGCCGCCGAAGAAAAATCAGAGTTCAATGTAACAATGACCTCCTGCGGCGAAAAGAAGATCCAGGTATTGAAGGTTTTGCGTGAACTCACTGGTCTTGGTTTGAAAGAAGCCAAAGATATGATCGATAATTTACCCAAGGCCGTAAAAGAAGGAGTGGCTAAGGAAGAAGCGCAGAACATGAAGAGTAAACTCGAGGAGGTTGGTGCTACTATCGAGTTGAAATAACCTGGTACGGTGTCATATATCGCTAATAGAAATAATCATTCTTTTTTGTTTTGTGAAAAAAAACCACTATGATGAATATTGTTGATTTTTCCAAACGAAAATCAAGCTTCGTTATGCCCCACTTGCTCGAGGTACAGCATGAATCTTATGAGCAATTCATGACAAAGACGATCAAAGAAGTCTTTGCCAAAGAGTTCCCCGTAGCCGACATTCATAATCGGTATCAGTTGCTGTACAACTCGCACCGTTTCGGTACCGAGAAGTACTCGGCAAATGAGGCAATTGAAAAAGGAGCAACCTACGGGTTGCCCTTGAAGGTAAGCTTCAGGTTGGTCAGTAAAGAAGAAGATGGCGAGTTGCATGACATTACCGAACAGGAGATCTACCTTTGTGACCTGCCCAGGATGACTGACCGCGGAACTTTCGTCATTAACGGCGTCGAAAGAGTCGTCGTCAATCAGATCCACCGCTCGCCAGGCGTCTATTTCAGTGAACATAACGACAGCTTTTCTGCCATGGTCATACCGTACCGTGGTCAATGGGTCGAATTCCTGATTGACCATGCTGGGACAATGCACGCGATCCTCGACCGGCGCAAGAAATTGCTGGCAACGATGTTCCTGCGCAGTCTGGGCTTTGAAACGAATGCGGAAATCATCAAACTCTTCTTCCCGGTAACAACTGTTGATCTGAAAAGTGCCGAGAATTTCTTCACCGCTGAAGATATCGTCCAGGGCGAAAACACCATTCTGCCGGCCGGTGAGCTGCTCGATGGTCCGAACATTGAATTTCTGGCACACAAGGAAGTGAAAAAAGTGACGATCATTGACTCACATCACCCAGGTGTCACAGTACTCACCAACACATTCAAGAAAGACCGCACCCACACCAAGGAGGAAGCGGCCAAAAAGATCTATACACTGCTTCGTTCCATGGCACCGCCAACCCTCGACATCGCGATCTCCTATATCAATAATATCCTCTTCGATGTCGGCCATTTCGATCTTGGTGATGTGGGGCGCTTCAAACTGAACATGTGCCTGGGTATTACCGAGCGCGCAAGAAAATATGATTTCACAATCGATGACCTGCTGGAAATATTCCGCAGACTCCTTCTTCTGGCTGCCGGGGAATTTGAACCGGACGATATTGACCATCTCGGCAACCGCCGTGTGCGCCGCGTTGGAGAATTGTTGGGTGAGCAGTTCCGGCTGGCAATAAAGCAACTCAAGCAGAATATAAAGGAACGCGCCTCGCTCATGGATGAATCGGGGCTTTCACCCCAAGATCTGATCAATCCCCGATTGGTCTCGAATATAATCAATAAATTCTTTACGACATCACAATTGTCACAGTTCATGGAACAAACCAATCCCATAAGCGAGATGACGCACAAAAGGCGTATTTCTTCGCTCGGACTGGGCGGTCTCACGCGACAGACCGCTGGTTTTGAGGTGCGTGATGTGCATTATTCACACTATGCGCGGATCTGTCCAATTGAAACGCCGGAAGGACCAAATATCGGGTTGATATCAAGCCTCGCAAGCTTCGCCAAAATTGACAAATACGGCTTCATTCTTGCACCGTACTGGGTTGTCAAGAACAGCCGCGTGACCGATGAAGTGATGTACCTGCGCGCTGACGAAGAAGACAAATATACCATAGCGCAGGCGAATACACCGGTCGATGACCGGGGACGGATCACGACCGAACTCGTACTCTGCCGGCGCAAAGACGATTTTCCGATGGTGCCCCCGACCGAGGTTCATCTCATGGACGTATCTCCAGAGCAGGTCTTCAGCCCCACGACCTCACTCATCCCATTTTTGGAACATGATGATGCTGACCGGGCACTCATGGGTTCTAACATGCAGCGCCAGGCAGTACCCTTGATCGAACCTGACATACCTTACGTTGGCACCGGGATGGAAGAACGCATAGCCAAGAATTCAGGGATCCTGCTGCTTGCCGAAGAGGATGGCAAGGTCGACTATGTCGATGCCACAAAAGTGGTGATCGAGACCACCAGGAAGGTAAAGAAACGGTATCCGCTCTCCAAGTTCGTACGGTCGAATCAAAACACCTGCATTCATCAGCGGCCGCTTGTGACCACCGGGCAGAAGATCAAGAAGAACGACGTACTGGCCGACGGCTATGCAACAAGAGACGGCGTTCTGGCACTCGGCAAGAACGTTCTCGTTGCATTCATGCCTTTCCTCGGCTACAACTTCGAGGATGCCGTTGTCGTCAGCGAACGAATGCTTAAAGACGACACCTTCACCTCAATTCATATTATCGAATGCACGTGCGAGGTGCGAGAAACAAAGCTCGGGCCCGAAGAAGTCACGAGAGACATACCAGGGCTCTCAGACTTTCTGCTCAAGGATCTGGATGAGTACGGTATTGTGCGTACTGGTGCCGAGGTCGGCCCGGACGATATAATCGTCGGGAAGATCACACCCAAAGGGGAAACCGAATTGACACCGGAAGAGAGGCTGATGCGCGCGGTGTTTGCGGAAAAAGCAACGAATGTACGCGATACTTCGCTCAGGATCGAACCCGGGGTCGAGGGTGTGGTCATTGACCGTAAGGTCCTGACGAGAAAAACGACCGACCCGCTCGCGAAACACATTGAAGAGGAACGCCGGAAGAAAATATACGACGAATTCGACGCGCTCGAAAAGGAGATCATTAACGCCAGGAATAGTCAACTGCGAAATCTGCTATCAGGCAAAGTGGCCGCATCATCGGTGCGCAATGACAAGGAAAAGATCGTCCAAACCAAAGGCAGGGTTTTTGAAGATACATTCTTTGACGACCTTAACACGATCAAGCTCACGGCAGATGAAAAGTTCGTAACCATCAATAAGCTTAATGAAGAGGTCTCGTTGATAATAAGTGAGAACGAAGAAAGGCTCCTGCAGATCATTGCCGACAAGAAGAATGAGGAAGATAAGCTCCTAAAAGGCGATGAGTTACCGCATGGTGTCCTGAAAATAATCAAGGTTTTCATCGCCCAGAAAAGAAGGGTTGCAGTCGGTGATAAGATGGCAGGCCGTCATGGTAATAAGGGAGTCGTGGCTAAGATCATGCCCGAGGAGGATATGCCTTTCCTCCCGGATGGAACACCAGTCGACATTGTTCTCAATCCTCTCGGTGTCCCGTCACGTATGAATGTCGGACAGATTCTTGAGACACATCTTGGTTGGGCCGCCGATAAACTGAAATTCTACGCGATAACGCCGATTTTCAATGGCGCAACGATCGAAGAACTCAAAGAAAAACTCAAAGAAGCTACTCTGCCTGAGGACGGGCAGATCGAATTGAAGGATGGAAGAACAGGGTTACCTTTCGAAGCCAAGGTAACGGTCGGGCACATGTACATGATGAAATTGATCCATATGGTCGATGAGAAGATACACGCCCGTTCCACCGGCCCATACTCGCTGATTACCCAGCAGCCACTCGGTGGTAAGGCACAGTTCGGTGGCCAGCGTTTGGGCGAAATGGAGGTATGGGCGCTTGAGGCATACGGTGCGGCCTACACATTGCAGGAAATGCTCACTGTCAAATCCGATGATGTAGCAGGAAGAGCCGCAATGTATGAAGCATTGATAAGGGGCAAGAATCCCCCGCGACCGAGAGCTCCCGCATCGTTCAATGTGCTCTTAAAAGAACTACAAGGGTTATGTTTCAACATATCTCTTGAGAAGAAGGAGGAATCAGATGAGAAGTAAGAGCTATGAGAGTCTTGACCTCCTTGATTACGACGTAATTAAACTCTCCCTGGCGTCACCCGAAACGATCGCTTCCTGGTCACGCGGTGAGGTCACAAGAGCGGATACGATCAACTACCGAACACAAAGGCCTGAAAAGGATGGCCTATTCTGCGAACGAATATTCGGTCCGGTCAAGGATTTTGAGTGTTCTTGCGGCAAATACAAAAAAGCAAAATACCGGGGTACAGTGTGCGAGCGATGCGGTGTTGAAGTAGCCGCGTCATCGGTGCGCCGTGACCGGATGGGGCATGTTGACCTCGCCGTACCGGTTGCCCATCTCTTCTATTATAAGATATCGCCGAGCAAGATCGGTCTGCTCCTCGACCTGTCGATAAATCAACTAGAAGCAATACTCAACTACGAAGCTTACATAGTGCTCGAATCAGGTGACTCACCTTACAGGAAAGGTGAAGTATTGGTCGAAGAAGAATATCAAGAAGCAATAAAGAAATTCGAAGGTTTCAAGGCGGATATGGGAGGGCAGCCAATATATGATCTGCTCAAAGAGATAGATCTGGAGAACCTCTCATCTGATCTGCGTATACGTTTAGAAAAGGAAACGCTACAAGCACGGCGTGTTCAATTGCTCAAGAAGCTGAAACTGGTCGAAGCATTTCGCTTGTCTGGCAACAGGCCAGAATGGATGGTTCTGACAAGGATTCCGGTCATACCGCCCGATCTCAGACCGCTCGTGGCACTCGAAGGCGGGCGCTATGCAACAAGCGATCTCAACGACCTTTATAAGCGTGTCATAACACGCAATAATCGTGTCAAATCAATAACGTCGGGCATAAAGACGCCTGAGGTCATCATTCGCAATGAGAAAAGGATGCTCCAGGATTCGGTCGATGCTTTGCTCGATAATTCACGGCGTAGCCGTCCGATCAAAGGACGCGGGAATCGACCGCTCAAGTCTCTGGCTGATGCGTTGAAAGGCAAGCAGGGTAGATTCCGCCGGAACCTGCTGGGCAAAAGAGTAGACTACTCGGGAAGATCGGTCATCGTCGTCGACCCTACGCTCAAGCTTTATCAATGCGGCATACCCAAGGAAATGGCGCTCGAATTATTCAAGCCGATGATCGTCCGCAAACTAGAGGAGCGAGGTGTCGTGGATTCGGAAAGAAGCGCACGCAGACTCGTGCGCGCCCGCTCAACTGAAGTGTACGAGATCCTTGATGATATAATAAGGAACCATCCTGTGTTGCTTAATCGCGCACCCACGCTTCACCGTGTCTCGATCCAGGCCTTCCTCCCGGTGCTGCGCGAAGGTAGGGCCATTGCCATACATCCCCTAGTCTGTCATCCGTATAATGCAGATTTTGATGGTGACACAATGAGCGTACACGTCCCTCTTTCACCAGAAGCGATAATGGAATCATACCTGCTGATGCTCTCCATACACAACATCCGATCTCCGGGGAATGGTCGCGCCTTAATGGCCCCAACTCAAGACATGGTGATCGGCCTGCACTATCTCACCAAGATGAATCAGGAAAGCAAAGCAGCGGTGCATGCATATACGACAGTTGATGAAATAAATAATGCGATCCATCATCAAATCATCAATTACCAGCACCCGGTCAAATACAAATTTAGAGAAAAGATCATCGATACAACCGCGGGTAGGGTCGTGTTTAATGAATTACTGCCTCCCGAGATGCGGTTCAAGAATGTCGAGGTCAACAAAAAAGTACTCGCCGGGATCGTTGATGAATCGCTCAGCAAATTCGGCACAGATCAGACGATCGACCTGCTCGATAACCTGAAGGACTTTGGCTTCGAACTCGCAACGAGGTCCGGGCTGACGATCGGCATTGATGACATGCTCAGTCTGAAAACAAAGGACAAGATATGGGCCAAAGGTTCCAAGGAAGTGATGGACATTAACAAAGCCCATCAGGTTGGCCTCATCTCGGAGACCGAACGATACAACAAGGTCATCGATACTTGGACACGCGTATCAATGGACATCGAACAAGGACTGATCGACCAGCTCGAGCAGGACCGCGGCGGATTCAACCCATTGTACATGATGGTCAATTCCGGCGCCCGTGGTTCGCGTAATCAAGCATGCCAGATCTGCGGACTGAGAGGTCTGATGTCAAAACCACAGCGTAAAGTTACATCAGTTCAAATCATCGAAACACCGATCAAATCCTCATGCAAGGACGGCCTTTCCGTGCTGGAATATTTCATATCCACGCATGGCGCGAGAAAAGGACTGGCCGATACCGCACTCAAGACTGCGGATGCCGGTTATCTAACACGGAGATTGGTCGATGTTGCGCAGAATGTCACGATCACCACGGACGATTGTGGAACCATTATGGGCCAGGAGATCAGCGCCCTTAAAGAAGGCGAGAAGATTGTCGAACCCCTCAGCGAGAGGATCGTCGGACGCGTAGCCCTTGTCGATGTCATTGACCCGCTGTCCAACGAGGTCGTCGTCGAAGCCGGCACCGAGATCTCCAACGAAGCTTCCCTCAAAATAGAAAAGAGCGGCATCGAGAAGGTGAAAGTCCGCTCGATCCTGACCTGCGAGGCGCCGGTCGGACTATGTGTAAAGTGCTACGGAAGAAATCTTGCGACCGGGAGAATGGTGGAAATCGGTGAGGCAATCGGTGTCTTAGCAGCTCAATGCATAGGCGAACCTGGTACGCAGCTGACGCTGCGTACATTCCATACTGGCGGCGTTGCTCTCCGTATCGCCGAAAGCGCTTCGCGCAACGCGGAATTTTCAGGAAAGGTAAGCTTTGAGAATCTTTCTGCAGCAAAACGCGACGATGGTTTGATGATAAGCCTCAATGACAAGGGACGTATGGTCATCAAGGGCGATAGCCGTAAGATCAGCTACAATATCCCGATCGGAGCGGTCATATATCCGGCGGTAAAGAGTAATATCAATGAAGGAGACATTCTGTTTGAGTGGGATCCATACTCAATACCCATCGTCAGTTCAGTTGGCGGCGCGATCAAATACCAGGACATTATTCCCGGTGTAACGATGCAGGAGAACTGGGTCGATGAACGGTCTGGCGGTAAGCAATTCGTGATCGTCGAGGACCGGCTCAGACATCACCATCCAAAGATCAATGTGATGGAGAAGAAGACGAAGGTCTTGAAGAGCTTCTCTATTCCGGCCGGCACTTACTTGCTGGTGAAAGATGGCGATAAGATCACACCGGGTACGCTCATCGCACGCATACCCAAGGAGATCGGCAAGAGCAAAGATATTACCGGCGGTCTGCCGCGCGTTGAGGAGCTGTTCGAAGCCAAGATCGTCAAGAATCCAGCCGTGGTCACCGAAATCGATGGCGTCTGTGATGTCGAGGAAGAGAAGGGATTCTGGAAGATCGCCGTAACACCCGAGGTTGGTGACGTCAGGTCCTACAAGATCCCGACGACAAGATATCTGAAAGTACACTCGGGTGAATTCGTCAGGGCCGGGGATCCCCTCTGCGAAGGTGCTATTGACCCGCACGATATACTGAGGATAAAAGGCCCGATGGAAACGCAGCGCTTTCTCGTCAATGAGATCCTGGAAGTCTACCGGATACAGGATGTTAAGATCGACGATAAGCACATCGAAGTGATCGTCCGGCAGATGCTTCAGAAGGTAAAGATCGAAGAACCCGGCAATACGCCTTTTGTTGGTGGTGAAATCATTGACAAGCGCCGGGTTATCGAGGTGAACCAGCAAGCCTTGGTCGAAGGCAAGAAACCTGCAACCTACCGTCCGATCCTGCTGGGCATTACCAGGGCTGCACTATCAACTGAATCATTCTTCTCGGCTTCCAGCTTTCAGGAAACGACCAAGGTACTGGCCGACGCAGCAGTCGAAGGCAAGGTCGATCGTCTTGAAGGCTTGAAAGAGAACGTCATCGTGGGAAGGATAATACCAGCTGGTACAGGATTAAGGGATTACGCCTCAATTGTATTAGAACACGAGGTAACCGAGGCTCAGGCAATATAGGAAAGCAAAATCAATAAAAAAAGGCCCGGTATGGGCCTTTTTTTTTTACAAAAGGCTCATGATGAAGCCGGTAATGATCGGCACTGAGAAATTATCGTCCAGGGGCAATGGTAAAGCTTCGAAGACTGAAGCAGCCAGGGCACCAATAAGAAGGTGACCAAGCGGCAAAGTCCCCATGAGCAGGTACTGCACGTATGCACTTACGAGCGCCGCCCCGAGAAAGCCGACACTTCCGAGAACCGTCTTGTTGAGAAAAATTCTGGGGCTCTTTATGTTCTGCCCGAAGATCGCCGCGAATGTGTCACCAACTACGATAAAGGTACATGCGGCAACAACGATCGGTTTGCGGTACAAAAGTGAGGTGATCAGACACCCGAGTAACAGGTACGAAGCGCCGCTCAGCCGTCTGATCTCACGGCGACGCAAAAACGAACCGAAAAAGAGAATGAATGCTTCTTTTATGCCGTTCACATGAAGCCGCAGAAAATCGACGATCACGATGGCAAAGCAAACCATGGCAACAAGTAACCGGCCGCGCGGTTCTGGAGATAGATGAAAAACGACAGGAATGAAAATTGCCCAGAGATTGAGCAGCTTCCTGAATACTTCAGCCCGTACTAGAATCTGTACCCCGCAGAGAATTTATTCGTGTTGTCCAATTCAGGATGGGTCACAAAAGCGTAATCGACCGTGAACCTCCTATATTGTAACCCCAAACCGAGCGTGTAGTTACCACGGTGCAGGCCCATACGGCCAAATATGAAATCCTTATATGCGTACTCAAGTCCGAGATTCACATCAAAACCAGCCACATCCAGGACTTTCACGACATCCATTTCAAGGGTCACCACTGAGTTGATGGCCCTTAGGGGCAAAACCGGCGCAACGCCGAGGGCAATTTTGGGAAGAATAGTTTCTGTACGTCCGCTGCTCCAGATCAGAGGTGAAAGCACGAAATCGCGTACAGCAAGACCCGCCCTTAGATAGTCCAACTTCAGGGCAACGCCCAGGTCAAGTCCTCCGCCAAAGCCGGTTATCGCATTCAAATTCCGGTAGAATACTTTGACATTGGCCCCGAAAGAGAAATGATCATTACCTTTTGCTCCATTTAAATAGAATACCATGTCCGCCGTGCCGACCGTATCATAGGCTATCGGCAAGTTGTTGCTGCCAGGAGGTGAAGTCGTATCAGGAAGGGTCGTGAGTTTTATACCACTGGCATGAACGTATTGCATCCCAAAACCGATGCTCATGGAACCGCGTGGTATGACGACCGCCCCGAATTCGTTCTTGACCAGACCAGCGAAATTCTCCGCGTGCATGAGATGTAGGCTGCGCATTGTGAAAAAACTGCCCGCCGGATTAAAATAGAGCACGGTTGGGTCACCGAACTGCGCAGTACCGATGCCGCCCATGGCGCTCGACCGCGCACCCACCTGCAGCTCCTGAAATTCACCGGCATACTTCGTCCCCATCACAAGTGTGGGGATAATAAGGAAAATTAGATTGCGACACATGTTACACCTGCCTTCATTATTTTGCTAATTCTCCGGCCGTGCCCTTGCAAACCCTTCAGCCTGATGTGGAACACGTATTCACCAGGCGGCACTAACTGGTTGTCATTATCTTTACCATCCCACGCGATCAAGTACTCGCCCGGTACGCGTCTTATACCGTCGATGAAATCGCGGACCGTACCCCCATGCTGATCCATGATTGTAATATAAACACGTGCTTCATCAGTAAGGTATATTGCGAGCGTGGTACCGGGACGCTCGCTTGTGAATGTACTCGGGAAACAACCGACAACAAAACCATCCACTGCCAGCCAAAGATACTGCCCGCCACGTTGTTCGGAAACAAATACCTGGCCGTACCGGCGCCAGATTGAAATACCCCTGGGCGACAAGAATTCACCCTGGCCTGTACCGGTCCTGCCCACGGAAATTACATAGTTCAAATTGTGATCGAATTTATGTATCTGATTATTGACTTCGTCTGTTATGTAGATACTACCATAGTAATCCATGGCAACGTATAGAAAATGACAGTCAACCAAACCCAGGTCATAACTCCGCACTGAGCCCATGAACCTTCCATGCCGCGAGAATTTCGACACGCGTGTTCCATAATGGTCAGTCACGATCACGAAGTCATCCTTATGGAAGTTGTCAGGAGCACGTGCATCGATAACTTCGATGCCCATCGGCTGAAAAATCTCGCCATAGGCCCGACCCTCAATGCCGAAGGTCAGTATCAACGAGTCTCCGGGCGAAAAGACATACACTTTCGAATTGTCGAAGTCAGTCACGTAAAGTCTCTCTTCTGAATCGAAACACACATCATATGGGCGTCCGGGCATCGCCATTTCCCCGATCTGGGTCAGACGTCCGTCTTGATATTGGAGTTTGACGACCCGGCGGTTACCGAAATCCGCCAGTGCGACCACGCCACCTGCGTTTGCAGCAACACCCTTCGGTTCGGAGAACATACTGGTATCTCCAAAGGCCTTGACCGAAGTGAATCCCGTATTATAGACGATCTGACCAACACCAGAATTCACCGCAAAAACCGCCAGTTCATCATCATCCTTGCGCGTGTCAGGATCATCCAGCTCGTGAAGTTTTACCGCGGCTATGCCCTGAGGATCATGATAATCATAATCCGGCCCCAAGAAAAGCTGTAGATAGTACTTAGACGCTCGATAAAAACCCAGAGTGTGTTTGAAGGGCGGAACCGTCAATGTCTGTGGATCGTAATCAAACAAAGCAAAAAGTAGCAAAAACATCCGCAATATTATAGGGGATTTTCCGATATTGTCAAGTCAATGATGAGTTAGGTAGCGTAAAATATTGTGTGTAGATTCGTTCTTGAAGGGAAAGGAAAAAGGTGTATCCTCCAGTTATGATCGATAACCTTAAAGAAAGGAGGATACACCAATGGACGGTTTCAAGCTTAATCAGCCGTGGGCTGGTGTCAAGGATTATTATGTGGATTGGGAGCAGGAGGCGTTTGCCGAGCCTGGTCGGCGTGCCTTAAAGCAGTTATTAGAGGGTGCGATGAAGGCTGAGGTGGTGGGTTATTTACAGCGGCAGAGGTATGAGCGGGGTAAGGTGGTGGTGGATTATCGTAATGGTTATTATCATCGTAGCCTGGTGACCTCATTAGGGTTAATTACCCGTCTGGTGGTGCCGCGGCCGCGTTGTTGGGTACACAAGTTACGGAACGTAACTGGTTATCTGCCCCGTCGTTATCAGCCGGATTGTATGCGGGATGCGAAGCGGATCTATTTGGCGACGAATTATCGGCAAGCGGTTCAGCGCTTTAAGGTTTGGTGTCGAAAGTGGCGTGGTCAGTTACCGAAAGCCGTGCAGTGTTTAGAGAAAGATATTGAGGATATGCTGGTCTTTCTCAAAGAAAATAAGAAACTCTGGGTAAAAGTACGTACGACCAATGTTATCGAACGCCTCTTCAAAGAGCTTCGTAAACGGACACGTCCTATGTCTTTATTCGCTAATGTCGAGAGTTGTGATCGGATTCTCTACTGTCTCGTGAAGAAATGCAACACAAAATGGGAGGATCGCCGCTATGCAATCTTCTGAGCGAATTTACACAAAACTATTGACACTACCGAGTTATGATCATTGACTTCAAATCCGTGAGGCGTATTATAGATGACCGGTATGGATAACTTCCGTATTAGAGGCAGGCAAGGATGGCACTCTATGAAAAGAATGTCCGTACCCTACGGCAAAGACAAACTTGACATAGCGCTTGACGGCAAGAACATACTCGATGTCGTATATCCCAAAGAGACAGCGCGCAAAAAGAGCAGCCGCGTTTTGGCTAATGCGATCGCAGAACCAGTGGATGGCCAAACACTGAATGATTTTCTCGGAACAAGCGAGCCGGTACTATGCATTGTCAACGACGCCACCCGACCGACCAAGACATCGGCGGTGCTCGATATAATAAAGAACAACATTCGAAACAGCACTATTCAGTTCCTGATCGCAACTGGTGCACATCGGGCACCAACGGATCAAGAAATGCTAACGATATTCGGCAGCCACTTAAGGGCATACAATGACCGCATCATGGTCCATGACGCATGCGATGACAAAACAGCGGATTACTACGGTGAGACCAGATATGGCAATGCGCTGTGGTTGAACAGCGCGCTGAAAAGATTCGGAAGAATTCTGATCATCGGCTCGGTCGAACCGCACTATTTTGCTGGATTCACTGGCGGTAGAAAGGCCATACTGCCGGGTGTAGCTGCCTATCGCACAATAGAGCAGAACCACAAACACGCCAATCAACCAGGGGCAAAACCACTCAACCTCATCGGCAACCCGGTGCACGAGGAGATGATTGACTGTATGATAACCTTCCATGACAAGCGGCTATTATCTCTGCAAATGGTTCTGGACAGGAACCATAATATCCATGAGGCGTTTACCGGTTCAGTCGAAAAGACATTCGAAACGGCCTCCCGTGCCGCCAGCGAGCTCTATCGTATCGAGATCGCTGCCAAGGCCGATATCGTCGTCACGGTAGCGAAACCACCATTTGACATCAACCTCTATCAAACACTGAAGGCTATTGAACATGGCAGGATGGCGCTCAAGGAAGGCGGCGTCCTCATCGTGGTCTCCCCATGCTATGAAGGACTCGGCCCAAGGAGCTTCGCACGTCTCTTCAGCAGCAGCAAGAGCATTGAGGATGCGGTCAATAATGCCCGAACATGCTACCACCTGGGCGACCATAACGCTATCAATCTCGCAAGCCTGGCAAACCAGGCTGAGGTCTGGATGGTGACCAATATTCCGGATAGAATACTACTTAATGCCCGCATGAAGTGGTCTAAGTCTCTTCAGCACGCAATTTCGCAGGCAATAGACAAGCAAGGTAGGTCGGCGAGAGTGCTCTTCCTGATGGACGGTTGCTTTACAGTACCGATATTGACCTGACCCGAACCCTTATTGACTTTTGCAGCAGGATAAATATAATCATGGTAATGCAGGGAATACATTTCCGTGTGCGGACAGAGACATTTGCATTGATTTTGCATGTGCTCTTCAACCAGCACATTATACCCTTATTGACAAGCAATGGAATTAAGGCAACATCTCATTCACAGAATCGGTTCAATACCAAGACTAACCTTAAAGAGGAGGAATAGTCTATGAAAAAGGTAAGCATTATCGGCGCGGGAAATGTAGGAGCCAATGCCGCCTTTTATATCGGCGAGAAGAACTTTGCCGATGTCATGCTCGTTGACATAGTTGAGGGTCGGGCAAAAGGAAAGGCGCTTGATTTGATGGAGGCAGCGCCAGTCAGGTACTACGACGCAAAGATCGATGGATCGCATGATATCGCAGATATTGCCGGCTCCGAAGTCGTTGTCATCACCGCCGGTCATGTGAGAAAACCACAGATGTCTCGACTCGATCTTTTAGAAACGAATGCCAAGGTGGTCGACCCCCTCATCTCCCAGATCAAGCAATACGCACCTGAAGCCATATTGATAAACATTACAGAACCGGTTGATGCCCTGACATGTTATATATGGAAAAAAGGGAAATTCGACCCCAAAAAAGTGATCGGCATGACCGGAGTCCTGGATACAACGAGACTGCGCGAGTTCATCTCCAAAGAACTTCAAGTTTCTACAGCCAACACGACCGCTGTGGTTATCGGTGGGCATCACGACTTCATGGTAATAATCCCTAGATATGCAAGTGTCGAAGGAATCCCGATCACACAGCTGTTGCCTCAGGAGAAGATCGACAACCTCATCAAACGTACCAGGGCCGCAGGCAGCGAGATTCTGTCATACTTGAAAACGGCCACGGCCCACTATGCCCCGGCTGCAGCACTCGCGGAGATCGTCGAAGCCATAATCAAAGACTCCAAGCGAGTACTGTGCGTCTCGGCATGTTTGCAGGGCGAGTATGAGGTAAAAGATCTGTGTCTTGGTGTACCGGCCATAATCGGTGCAAAGGGTGTGGAAAAGGTGATCGAACTTCAACTCACAATCGAAGAAAGACAGCAATTCGAAGAATCTATCACGGTGATCAAGAATGCTGTGGACACTCTGGAAATCTAAAAGGAGGTAACAAAATGAAGAAGGTCACCATTGTCGGCGCAGGTAACGTTGGCAGCTCTGTCGCACTCTACTTGGCTGAACACAAAATTGCTGACATTTATCTTGTCGACGTTATCGAAGGACTGCCCGAGGGAAAGGCACTCGATGCTGAGGAGGCCGCTCCGATACGGCGCTACGACGTCGAACTGAGAGGCTGTACAGATTTTTCTTGCATGGTTGACTCCGACGTTGTCGTTATTACTGCGGGTATTGCCCGAAAACCAGGGATGTCCCGTGATGATTTGCTGAATACCAATGCCAAGATCATAAAATCCGTTTCCGAGAAGGTTGCGGCGTATGCACCCAACTCCATAGTGATCATGGTTACGAACCCGCTCGATGTCATGGCCTATCTGACGCTGAAGACAACCGGTTTCGCCTTGAAGAAAGTCGTTGGCATGGCCGGCATACTCGACTCGATCCGGTTCAGGTATTTTGTGGCGAACAAGCTTGGTGTCTCGGTGATCGACACCACGGCCATGGTTTTGGGCGGTCATGGCGATTCTATGGTTCCCCTGCCAAGATATTCAACAGTTGCCGGCGTCCCGATCACCGAACTGATGTCCAAAGACGATATCGACAAAATAATCGAAAGAACGCGAAAGGGCGGCGCGGAAATAGTTGGGTATCTGAAGACCGGGAGTGCCTATTATGCGCCGGCGGCCGCCGTTGCCAAAATGGTCGAATGCATTGTAAGGGACAAGAGACGCATCCTGCCATGCTCTGCTTACCTTAGAGGCGAATACGGCATTGACGGTCTGTTTGTCGGTGTCCCGGTGATGCTGGGCAAGAATGGAGTTGAGAAAATAATCGAGCTCGAACTGCTCCCTGAAGAGCGCGAGGCATTGCACACGTCAGCATCAGCGGTCAAAACGGTAATAGAGAAACTGGAGGGCTTAGGGATCTTCTAGGCAACCAGCACAAGATCAAACGCGCAGTATATGAAGTTAAAGGTAGGAATACCGTACGGTAGAGAAACGATCAACGTTCGAGTCGATGAAGAAAATATCGGCGAGATAATCTTCCCCAATGAAGTAAGGATAGGAGACGAAGAAATTACACTCCAGCAAGCACTGGCAAAACCGATGGCCTCAAAGAGGTTTGACGAATTCCTCAGCGACGCCAAAGACATCTTGTTCTTGATTAATGACGCTACAAGACCAACACCCACTGCTAAGGTCTTGAAGATACTCTTTCCCATGGTAAAGGATAAGAACATAAGATTTCTGATCGCCACGGGTATGCACCGCGCACCAACCGAAGAAGAATACGTCGAGATCTTCGGCGAGCTCTACGAAATGCTGAGAGACAGGATATATGCCCATGATTCCAAGAAAGAAGAAGACATGGTTCACCTGGGTACCTCTAAGAACGGCACAGAGATGTACGTGAACAAAATGGCGGTACAAGCGCATAAGATCGTCATCATCGGATCTGTCGAACCGCACTATTTCGCCGGCTATACCGGAGGACGAAAATCATTCTTGCCGGGCATTGCCGCTTACAGCACGATCGAACAAAATCACAAGCTCGCCCTCAAAGCGAGTGCCAAGGCTCTCAGTCTGGAAGGCAATCCTGTGCATGAGGACATGGAAGATGCGATCCTGACCATCAAGGAAAAAGAGATCTTTGCCATCATGACCGTGCTTGACCGTAACGAGCGGATTTATGCTGCAACGGCAGGGGATATCACCGAGTCTTTGAAAGCAGCAATCGACCACGCGCATCGTGTATTCTCGGTAGAAATCAAGGAAAAAGCTGATATTGTAGTGGCCGTAGCGCCATATCCAATGGACATCGATCTATACCAATCGCAGAAAGCATTGGACAATGGTAAGCTGGCATTGCATGATAATGGTATTCTGATCCTCGTGTCAAAATGCCGGATGGGCGTAGGCAGTGACACTTTTGTGAAGCTGCTGAGCAGCTGTCAGACGCCTCAAGAAACCCTCGACAAGATAGACAAAGAATTCAAGTTAGGCTATCACAAAGCAGCAAAAATGGCCGAGATAGCCCGTTGGGCTCAAATGTGGGCGGTAACCAGCCTTGATGATGAACTAATGAAGAGCGTCTTTATCAAGCCTTTTGACAGCTTACAGGAAGCAATTGATGCAGCAATAACCGAGAAGGGTGAAGAAAGGATCCTCTTTTTAATGAATGCCAGTTTAACAGTACCCAAGCTGAGAAAACGCTTAGTGTACAGACCTAAGAAGTTCATCCATGCCAGCAAATGGGAGAAAGGAATACCTATCTCTCGATACAAAGCGGAAGAACTCGAGGAAGAAATAGAGGATTCATACTATCGCATCTATTCAGAAATGTAGTAAATGCTCATAGCTACATGCCCGGGCATCTACTAGCTCCCTGATCCATTTCAACCAGCAGTTCAATATTGACTTTTTTTATGAATTCACTATAATCAGGCTAGTAATCACACTAATACATGAAGAACGGGATCGATGGTTTGTCGGTTCTGGGAATTTATTCGTTGATCAAAGAATCTTCTTGTTTTTATTGATTTCCATTATTGATTTGAAAGGAGGCATCAGATGGAAATCCAGGGATATAATGTACCCGAGGATCTCTATTACCACGAGGAGAACACCTGGGCAAAGGTCGAAGAAGATGGCACAGTTCGCATAGGAATGGACGATTTCTACCAGAAGCAAGCAGGCGATACGACATACGTCGACTTGCCCTTTGCGGGCGACTCAGTCAGCCAGGGTGAGACGTGCGGCAAGATCCAATCCTCAAAATGGGTCGGCAAATTTGTCAGCCCGATATCCGGAGAGATCGTTGAAGTGAACGAGGGGTTAGAGAACGACTGCCGACTCATCAATAAAGACCCATACGGTGGGGGCTGGATAATGAGAGTGCAGCCTTCCAACCTGGATGAGGAACTTAAAAATCTCGCGCATGGCCCGGATGCTTTGCAGAAATTCATCCAAGACCACGTTGACAAAGCGGGCAAAGGTGGTGGGTAATAGACCTGACACAATCAAAGATCCATTCGTATGTATAAGTTCGTTGTACTAAAAAACAATAAGGTTAAGAGAAAATTCTCCTAAAAAGAAACCGTCCCCAGACTAAGGACGGAAAAAAGAGAAAGCATTTTTTAATTAAGGGGGTTAAATGCCGATAAAGAAAGAAATAATAGACCAATTGAAGGACATCGCGGGTGAGGACCGTTGTCGAACGAATAATGCCGAATTGTATGTTTATGCTTTTGATGGCGGAATACACCGTAAGAAACCAGACGTGGTTGTGCAGCCGCAGAATACTCAACAGGTGCAAAAGATCGTCGTGCTCGCCAATAAACACAAAATACCGATCGTACCGCGTGGCGGTGGCTCAGGGCTTTGCGGCATGGCCGTACCCATCGATGCCGGTATCGTTGTCGATCTGCAACGGATGAATAAAATAAAGGACATCCGCATCAATGACTTGTACTGCGTTTTGGAACCCGGGGTTGTTTGTGATGATTTCAATGATGCAATTGCGCCCCGCAAGTTCTTCATACCGGGACCCGCTTCGAGTGAAGTGGCGACGATCGGTGGTATGATTGCGCTTAACGCCTCAGGTGGACAGGCTGTGAAGTATGGCGCCACCCGTGATTACGTAATGGGTCTCGAGGTTGTAACTCCAACCGGTGAGATCGTTCGCACCGGTGCCAATACGATCAAACATTCGAGCGGCTATCAGCTGGAAAGGCTATTGGTCGGTTCCGAAGGTACGCTCGGAATAATAACTGAGGCAAACATTCGTGTCGCGCCCAAACCGGCGAAGGTTGCGGCTTGTGTAGCAGCTTTTGATGACCTGGAAAAGGCAGGGCAATGTGTAGCAAACATCATTGCCAAACCGCTGATCCCGGCAGAGCTCGAGATCATGTCTGAACCTTGTATCAAGGCGGTGAACAAAGCCACTAATATGGGACTACCTGAGGTTGCGGGCATGTTGTTGATCAAATTGGACGGCGAACCAGAGGTTGTAAAGCGAGAAGTCGAGATCGTGGCAAATATATGCAAAGAGACGGGCGCGATCACAGTTGACTTCACCGAAGATCCGGCGCGCATTACCGAGCTATGGAAAGCCCGTAAGCAAATGCTACCTTCACTGAGTCTGCTCAAAGAGGAATACACCACAACGATGCTCGCCGACGACATGGCCGTACCAGTGTCACAAATACCCAAAGCGGTTGCGGGAATCTGGGCAATCTCAGAGAAATATGACCTGATAATCCCTCCATACGGACATGTGGGTGATGGTAATCTGCACACCAAAGTGCTGATGAATGCCGCAAATCCTGAACACTGGAAGCAGGCAAAGAGCGCCGTAAAAGAAATATACGAACTCATCCACGCGCTCGGCGGCACTACAACCGGCGAACACGGTATCGGCATAACCAAGGCAGCTGATTTCATCCGCGAAAGAAAAACCGCGATCCCAATGATGAAAGCCATAAAAAAATCTCTGGACCCCAATAACATTATGAACCCGCACAAGCTGTGGCAATGGGAAGATGACTTCTTACATGAATTACGCTATCCGACGGATACCAAAAGAAAACTCGAAGGGCATCTGGCCAAATGGGAAAATGAGATGATGACCTGCACCATGTGCGGCTACTGCAAAAATATCTGCCCGACTTTTGTCGATCAGCTATGGGATCCCCCCTCGAGCCGTGGCCGTGTCGTACTTTCATACGGCATGCTTGAAAAAGAACTCGAGGTCGATGATTCAGTCGTCAAAGCGCTTTACCAGTGTACGCTATGCCGTGACTGCAACCGGCGCTGCCCTTCAAAAGTGAAGGTACCTGACATCGTCCGGGCTGCACGCGCCGACCTCGTGGATGCCGGCTTTGCCTATGAAGGCCATAAGGCTTTCATTGACAATATCAAGAAGACCGGGAACATCTTTGCTGACACCGAAGTCATGGCGCCGCTGCGCGAAGGTGAAACACCGGTCTTTGTTGGATGCCAGTTCCTGGCGCGGCCGAACCAGACCAAGATGTACCTCAAACTCTTTGAGAAACTCGGGCTGAACCCCAAAGTGGTCAAGGAGGTATGCTGTGGCTACCCAATGGAAGCACTGGGTTTTGTCAAAGACTTTGAGGAACACAAGAAGAAGTTCAAGGAACTCTTCCCTTTCGATACTGCCATCACGCTGTGCCCGACCTGCACAGTATATCTGAACGAAGCCTACAAGATCAAAGCGAAACACGCAATGCAAGTCATTGCCGAAAAACTACCGAGTGCCAAGATAAAAAAGCTGAGCGGCAAAGTGACCTACCACGACCCGTGCGACCTTTCCAGGGGCGCCAAAATCACGAAAGAGCCAAGAGAAATAATAAAGCAGATCGGCCTCGAACTCGTTGAGATGAAATTCAAGAACAACACATCAAGATGCTGCGGTGGCGGCGGCGGAACACTTGTCTCGGACAACGAACTCTCCAACCGCATTGCTGCCAAACGTATCAATGAAGCGATCAGAACAAAGGTTGATACCCTGGTGACGGCCTGCGCGACCTGTGAACAGGTGCTCAAGACAGCGGCCACGGCAGCGACCGAAAAAGGTAATGGCAAGATCAATGTCATGGGGCTGCAACAGATGGTGTGGAAAGCACTTGCGTAATACTTGAATACGGACAAAAAAAGGGGCAGCGAAACTGCCCCTTTTTCGCTTGATTGCAGAAAAACAACCTATCTGGTCAGCACTAATTTCCGCATTGCCATGAACTCTCGAGTTTCGAATATGCAAACGTAAACTCCAGGATTGAGGGGGAAACCGCGAGCATCCACACCATCCCATTGCGCACTATAAAAGCCAGGGGTGTATGTACCGCGGGCAAGGACCGCGACCACTCTGCCAGTTACATCGCAGATCTTTAATTCAACGTCGGCTTGCGTCGGAACTGCAAAAGAGATCAATGTCGATTGAGTGAATGGATTCGGATAGTTCTTGCCCAGCTCATATCGCGGCGGAATCAACCCAAGTTCACCTTCCTCAATGCCGGTCACGACCACGAAATTCTGCGCAAATTCAGAAGTGTTGAGATTCATGTCTGTGGTCGTCGCGGTAACAGTATCACCCGCAACAAAACCAGGGACTACAATGGTCCAATTGCCTGATGCGTTGGCTGTCGCGGTGCCACGGTAAGCCTGTCCTTCACCATATCCTGAAGGGTCAGCGCTGGCCCTGAATACTTCAACCATGGCCTGGGTCGGATCGGTATCGATGTCCACGCTGCCGGAAATGGTTGTCTGACCGGCCGTCACAACGGCGCTGGTTATCACCGGGAAATTAACTTCCTGGTTGGCGCCTACGTCGGGATCGTTAGTGTCATTGGTGGTCACGCCATTGTCACCGAGGTCTATACCCAACATGCTGTTATTGTACATCGAGTTCTGGGTGATCTGGTTGAAATCGGCATTGTTATTACTCGAATCATGCTCCCATACGAGCACGCCATTTCGCCCATTGTGCGCGATAATGTTGTTGCTGATAATGTTATCCGTTGCAAAGCCACCCTGGTAGATCGTGCCGTAGATCCCGATACTCACGCCATCGCGGGTATTGGGTAATGGAGCAAGCAAAATATCAAGCCCGATTATATTGTTGTTCACGGTATTCGCATAAGTAAAAATCGGCGGTATCGCCTCGGCATAGCCCACGATGCACACGCCTTCAAAATCGTTCCCAGAAATGAGATTACCATCTACGGCATTGTCGTGGGCACCCTCGCCTATGTATACACCGTCATGGACATTACCCACATCAATTGTGCCTCCGACATCAGTACCCACATAGTTACCGATCACGCTGTTGAAAGCAACATCACCGGGCGGACAACTTCCGATGCCTATGCCTTCGGCATAGTTACCCGAGGACAGATTGCGATCAATCACATTATAGTAGGCAGTACCAATATTCATCGGTGTACATATGATATATATACCACCCCAGTACATCTGCATATTCATCCCATTTCCCTGGGCAAGACTGCCGCTCTGGTCTGTACCAACAAAGTTACAATATATATAATTGTTCTGTGTAATATCCGGCCGCGCTTGAACGCGAATCCCATCCTGCTGAAAGCGACTGACCACCAATCCCTGAACCGTATTGTGTGAAGACATTATCCAAATGCCGTGCGATGCGCCGGCATTTATGCCATCTATCACGATCATCAGATTGGCGGTTGACGGCGGGTTGGCTCCGGCTGCTGCGCCTGGCTGAGACAGCCCGTCAATAATAACACCAGCCTGATCAGTCAATATCGGAAGCTGTGAATCAGGCATAATGACTTGAGGTCCTGGTCCGGGAATATTGAAGAGAATCGTATCCGGACCCGGATTGGCGTTCGCAGTGTTCATGAAAAATCTGAGCGTTCCCGGGATATTGGCATCCGGAGCAGCCGTTGTGACCGTGAAAGTTGCGCCGTCGAGGAACGATACAAGAAGAACGAGGGCAACAAGAATACAGGCCTCGAAGGACCGAAGCGATCTCTCTTTTAAACGTAGCACACAATAACTCATCATACCGCCTCCCTATTTTTTTGTTATCGGATTATAGAGCAATATCCAAAAATGTCAAGCAATTTCTGAAGGAATGCTACAATATAAAGAATAGAATAATTTCTGTGATCAAATCAGCTAACTAGCCCCTTCCTGATAACACCGTCAGCGCGCGCAACCGATCCGCAATCGAGGAAGTAAGATGACCCGGTATCAGACGCCACATCCAGTTGCCTACTACACTTGCCGGGCGATTCATCCGCGCCTCGCTGCCGAGATTCAGAATATCCTGCATCGGTATTATCGCTTTATCCGCAACTGACATCATGGCGACCCTAATCAATTCATTAGTGATATTTTTCCGGTTCAACTTCTTACCCAAATATCCGCTGAGTGCGCGTTTTTCTCGCGGTTGGGCTTCCTCCGCAAACCAACCCCGAACTGTATTGTTGTCGTGAGTACCTGTATACACCACGCAATTCCGAATATGATTATGGGGCAGATACGGATTAGTTGGGGAACCATCACCAAAAGCAAACAGCAGGATGCGCATTCCTGGTAACCCATAACGATCGATGATAGCACGTACGTCAGGGGTGATCGTGCCCAAATCCTCGGCGATTATGGGCAGTTCTTTGAATGTCCTCTCGAGCCGATCAAAGAACTTTGCTGCTGGAGCCCTTACCCAACTGCCTTCCCTTGCGGTCTTTGCCCGGGCCGGGACTTGCCAAAACGCAACAAGACCCCTGAAGTGGTCCATTCTGACAAGATCGAAGAGGTGCAGATTATGTTTGATCCTCTGGAACCACCATCTAAAACCGTTTTCCGCTAGCTTATTCCAGCGGTATACAGGATTACCCCACAACTGGCCATCCCGGCTAAAATAGTCTGGCGGCACTCCAGATACATGCGTCGGTCTGCCCTCCTTGTCCAATTTGAACATTTCAGGATGTGTCCAGACATCCGCACTATTGAGATCGACGTAAATCGGTATGTCACCGATCATCTCGATTCTCTTCTTGTTGCAGTATTTCTTCAGCGCCTGCCATTGGCCAGCAAAAACGTACTGCAGGAATTTTTCCTGTTCAATACGCACCTTGAATAGTCTTGTCAAAGAGCGCAGCACGTACGGATCACGCCATGCGATCGGCGGCGGCCATTCGGTCCACAAAGAATTTCTGAAGTTCTTCTTCAAGACAGCAAACAATGCGTAGTCATCCAACCATGTTGCATTAGCACTACAGAATTTCAAGAATCCACTACGCCGTTTGGTCTTCTGGAAACGCGTATATGCTTTGTCGAAAATGTGATCCTTAAAAGCCGCAACCCTTGGGAAGAGGATTCGGCGGTTCGGAAATCTGAACGCAAACTTAAGATCAGACCGCTTGAGAAAACCACCCTGTATCATTAGGTCCGGGCTTATTAGATATTTGTTGCCTGCGAACGCGGACATGCAGTTGTATGGCGAGTATTCGTGTTCATAATCAGTAGCTGTTAAAGGTAGGATCTGCCACCATTTTTGCCCGGCCTGGGCTAGGAAATCGGCAAACCGGTAAGCCCACGATCCAAAATCACCAATGCCATAAGGTGAAGGCAAACTCGTGATGTGCAGTAGTATTCCGCTGCCCCTGCCATGGCTTTCGCAGTATTGCTGATGCTTATTTCTTGTCATGTTCGTGCTCTGGACTTTTAAAGAAAACCGCTGCCAGGGGCGGCAGTGTCACCGCGATAGAATGTGCACGACCATGACAGGGTTCCTCGATCGCCCTAACTTCCCCGAAATTCCCATGTCCGCTACCTCCGTATTCCTTTGCGTCACTGTTAATAATTTCGTGCCAAATGCCCGCCTCTGGTACCCCGAGCCGGTAATTATATCTCGGCACCGGCGTGAAATTCAGCGCAACGAGTATCTCCCCAGCACGCTTACCCGTTTTCCGCAGAAAAGCTATCACACTCTCCGACCAATTGCCGAAATCGACCCACTCAAAACCATCGGTCTCGAAATCCCTCAAATAGAGAGCTTTCTCCTCCATGTATATCCGATTCAAGTCACGGACCATCTTCTGTATGCCTCGGTGAAAATCATGGTCAAGGAGCTTCCAGTCAATGACTGCATCGTGGTCCCACTCCTGCCACTGACCGAACTCACTACCCATGAACAGCAACTTCTTGCCAGGATGGGCATACATATAACCCAACAGCAATCGCATATTAGCTGCTTTCTGCCAATCATCGCCCGCCATCTTCGAAAGCAAGGATCCTTTTCCGTGGGTCATCTCATCGTGGGACAAAGACAGTACAAAATTCTCATAAAATGCATACCATATGCTGAACGTAAGCTGATCATGATGGTATTTACGGTGAACAGGATCCATTGAGAAATAGTTCAACGTATCATGCATCCACCCCATATTCCACTTCATACCAAACCCCAAGCCACCCAGATGCACTGGGCGTGAAACCATTGGCCACGCCGTGGATTCCTCAGCGATTGTCTGCACATCCGGATACTCCTTGTACACCGTCTCATTCAGCTTTTTGAGAAAGTCGATCGCTTCCAGGTTCTCACGGCCTCCATAAGGGTTTGGAATCCACTCGCCTTCCTTTCTTGAGTAATCAAGATAGAGCATAGAAGCAACGGCATCAACCCTGAGGCCATCCACATGGTACTTGTCGAGCCAGAACAGAGCGTTACTGATAAGAAAATTGCGCACTTCATTCCGTCCGTAATTGAAGATGTAGCTATCCCAATCGGGATGCAATCCCTGTCTGGGATCGGCATGCTCGTACAAATGCGTGCCGTCAAAAAAAGCCAAACCATACTCGTCAGTTGGAAAATGCGATGGAACCCAATCCAGGATCACGCCGATACCCTGCTGATGCAAATGGTCAACCATGAACATAAGGTCCTGCGGTGTTCCATAACGGCTGGTCGGCGCGAAATATCCAACTACCTGATATCCCCAGGAACCATAAAATGGATGTTCCATCACCGGCAATAATTCCACATGAGTGAATCCTGTTTCCTTGACGTACTCGGCGAGTTTCTCTGCGAGATCGCGGTAATTTGCAAACCTAGTCTTTTCTTTACGCCACCATGAACCAAGATGCAACTCATATATTGAGATAGGTTTATTGTGTGCATTGTTCCTGTGTCTATTGCGCATCCAGGCGTCGTCCTTCCATTGATAACCCAAATCCCAGGCTACACTTGCCGTCTTCGGAGGGTTTTCACTATGGAACGCAAAGGGATCTGCCTTGCTGACTTCATAATTATTGTACTTTGACCTGATACGATACTTATAAAGCGCGCCGGCCTCAATACAGCTCACAAAACCCTCCCAGATGCCCGAACCATCCCATCTTACACCCAGACGATTCGCCTTAGGATCCCACGAGTTGAAGTCACCGATCACTGAAACGGATTCAGCACTCGGTGCCCAGACTGCGAAATAGATACCCTTGGTTTTGCCACGCTTAATAACATGAGCTCCCAATTTGTCGTAGAGCCTGAAGTGATTGCCTTCTTTGAACAAATAGATGTCATGGTCAGTTATGGGATTCTTATATTGGAATTCACTCATTCCCGCACCATTCTTGGATCATAACCCTTACGCTTCATTGGAGCTCATTGCCATTTTTTTGAAAGTCTTGCCGAACCGTTCGATCGCGTATCTCAGAGCTCTTCTGGGCATCACAGCTTTCTTTCTCACGACATAGTCACGTACCGCGCCCGGGGATAATATACTGGCGTCTTTTAACATCCACCCGTATCCATTCTGAACAAGATAATCATCGTCGCCTAAAAGATTATCAGCGACTTTGAATGCGACATCGAGGTGCTCACCCCTGCGCAATGAATAGATTAGAATGACCGCGGCACCCCTTCTCAACCATCGGTTCCCTGAAATTGTCCATTCAACAACATCAGGGAGGAACTGCGGGAATTGATAAAGATAAGCTCCGAATGCATGGCGGCAGAGGTCATCACAGGATCCCCAGTTGGTAACATATCTCTTAAGCCATGATTTGAACAACCGGAAATCCTCTGGTTCGTATTGCCTGCGAAGTCGATATGCCCAATCAAAGGCTAACGTTTTCTCCTCAGCATACTTGGACCTTACCAGCGTATCACACAACGTCAGCATGTATTCCTTGCCATATGTTCTGACTTGGCGGTAGTATTTGGCGGCAATCTTGCGGACAGTTTGCAGCCTAACCCCGTAAAGTACAATCCCCTCTTTGACATATTTCATTGCTCCTTTGCGGTATTCAGGTTCGATATGCTGCTTAAGCTCGCGCAGGATTGCTGCCCTGAATTTCCCGGCCGGGGGAATTATGCCTGGCGACTTGCCATTCTGTTTCATTTATCCTATTATAGCGAAAAGAGGTGGTAACTCAATGGACTTTTCCAGCGCGCTGACAGTGATTCCTGTATTGATCCGGCAAAATCAACGAGAAAAAAGTGCCAAATCAACGATATCACCAGCGTTCGCACGCATTATCCTGCAGCACGGAAGCAAACGGAATGGTGCGTTTTAGAGCATCCCTGCGCATAGCTGGTGATGCTTCAATGCAGTATACAGCGACGCCAGTTTCTCCTGTTGGTATGGCGAGCCCTCCAATACCTGCTCCCGCATCGAGGACTTCACCCAACCGGCGTCCATACGGCTAGAGAAAATCCGTTTTGTATTTCTGGTCGAATAGGTCATAGAGGTGTACTGATTTTTCGTAACCGCCACGATACTGCACATGCCTCTACGAGAAATCAGTTTTCTTTGTCATTGATATCGATTTAAGCAGATGCGACCCTTCGTCGCTCAGTATGCGCGCGATCAAGTCGTGCTGTTCGCCCAGAAAAAAGTCGGAGAGCACGGCGAAGAATAAAACCGATTCCGTTTCCATTTCTACTCCAATACCCGATGCGCCTAACGCATCAACCGTATCGCTCATTTCCTCTGCCCGGTTGAAGATTCTCATGGCATGCGTGACCAGACCATCCTGCGATTTAACAGGACCTGCCTTCAAGTTGTACTTTTCTTCATCATCCGCACAACTATCCTTAAACCTTCGTAACATGATGATATGAGCTTGCTCCTCGGCCGCAAGGGCATCAAATTGTTCTTTGCTCAAGTCATGTTCAATATGATCACGCATCCGTTTGTAATAATCCAGCATGCATCGCTCAACGCGGATCGCTATTTCCAATAGATCGTCGACACTCCTGAAATCATTCATTGTCAACAGACCTCACCGCATAATCTTCAAATTGGCCAACGCGCGGAGCGTGCCATCACCGTTCTTGCGCTGCGTGCCAATCCCGCAATAGCGCCAGCCATTTTCTAGCCGCTTCTGCCCCATACACGAATTCATTCCCTGGCACTAATTCCTTCAAAACCTCATTCCGATGGCTCTTTGCCCAACTGATTATATCCGGCCACACTCTCGCATAGGCATCCACACCTTCTTGAGTCATTGTCGCTCGAATGTCGCATATTAACCCGTCACGAAATATCAATACCGTCGGCTCGTAATGCACTTCACCTATCCCAGCAAGCTTCCACCAATCACTTGTCTCGATGAGCTTACAGGTCACGGTATTCCCGTTGACGGAAATATCAGAGATCGTCATGTGCATATTCGTCGTCTTATCCCATTCTGTAAGCTCCCGCACCGGTTCTTTTCCTCGCTTGACCCAAACCCCGACAATCTCAAATCTGATATCATCAGCATAGAAAGCCATTATTTTTTCAACGTCATGAGCATTATAAGTGGATTCATAAGCCCTAACTAGTTCGGCCAGATCAGGCGCGCAAGACGCAAGCAAGACACATGCCATCATAATTGACGCGAGAATTCCTGTGGTGGCTTCTTGAACCATGAACACTTTATGCCTCCAACAAATATGTCGCTAAACTACCCCTTGAGTTCGGATGTACAATGTGGGCAGCGCGTTGCCTTGATCGGGATCATGGATTGGCAGAAAGGACAGGTTTTTGTCGTTGGTTCAGCCGCTGGTTCTTCTTTCTGTCTTCTCATCTTATTAATACCACGGATCAGCAGGAATACGGCAACTGCAATGATCACGAAACTGATAATGGTATTGATGAACGCACCATAGTTGATCGAAACCGCACCTGCTGCCTGCGCATCGGCAAGCGAAGCATAAGGACCTGCTGTGGCGCCCTGTTTGAGCACGACAAAGAGATTAGAGAAATCAACATTACCCAGCAAAAGACCAATGGGCGGCATTATTATATCGGATACAAGCGATTTGACGATTGTTCCAAAAGCCGCACCGATTATGATACCTACTGCCATGTCGACTACATTGCCGCGCATGGCGAATTCCTTGAATTCCTTAAACATGTAGCACCTCCTCTTTAGGCATTAAATCACCAGTTCTTCTATCCTGTCAATCTCATAGTCTGCATGAGCGCGTGCTTTGACTATCCTATCAGGCCAGAATTGCTTGATCACGTGGACGGTCAATACCGTATGCATGCCAACTCTTTGCGCACCCATCAACTCATCGCTTCCCCCATCACCAACATACAAAACATCCCCGGGCATTGCGTTGAGTTGTTTGAGCGCAAGTTCATAAATCTCCTTTTCAGGTTTCACGTATCCAACTCTGCAGGAAAAAACTACGCTTTTGAAATACGGTTTGAGCGGTGATTGATCCCAACCCGAAATTTCATTGACATCCGCGTTACTGACGAGCCCGAGTGATTTGCCTGATTGCCTGAGCTTTTGCAGCGCAACAAGTGTCGATTCTTCAATATTGACCAATGCCTGTCTGAATCTTTCAATGCGACTATTCACTGCCTCTCGTATTGTCTCTTGAGGGATTGCAGGATCGATAGCATGAGCCATTTTTTCAATGATCACGAACGGATCCGTGATCTTGCCGCGCAAGCGGTCCTCGGAATGGACGAGTAGCTGATTGTTCCAATCGTCGCGTCCGACACCCAATATTTCGCTCGTACCCTTCCCTGGCACACGTAAAACATCAGCTGAAGTCAAGGTGTGAAACAGATCAAATATGACAGCCCCGTACTTTTCGAGATTCATGCAATCTAGGGCTGCCAGTCGGAAGGCATGCGCAAACGTTCATTTGATTCATACAGTATTCTGATTTCGGCGAATGCCGAGTCTCCCTTCACTGTCAATCCGGCTATCTGATCAAGAAGCAGGTAGTCTTGTTGGTTGTTTTCCGCCTCTGGCCCACCCATGATCTCAGTACAATCCCACGGCAAAACTTCCATTTTGTTCAAAGCCATGAAGTCACGGACCAGGTCACCCTGCACAAACCATAGCCCCTTCATGTCAAAAATACCACACAGATCCGCGTCGAGTTCTCCGCTGCGGCATAACTGCCAGGCCTCAGCACCGCTCAAGAATTTTCCCGGGGGAAGGTCATGAGGATCGAACGCCAGCTTCAGAGTCGCTACCTGGAGGCTATCCAGCTGAGCGTCAACACGAACCCAACGCTTCTCTGAATCATTCCAGTACTCACAAATCCAATGATCCATATACCGGCCCGCCGTGAAATAATTACCAAACCCACAACGCGCCCTGGCGGGTATTCCTTTGTGCCTGAGCAACGCACAAAGGAATACAGAGAAATTGCGGCAATTGCCAACGACCCTTGTCTGTGGAACCCGCGCCACGCTGAGCGGTCTTTCATCCAATTCTGCGATCCGGCCGAGCATTTGCTCAAAAGTGCGCAAATTGACCTCTCCCTTTCTTTCTTCGGAGAGTGTGATGTCATATGCCTCGGCCCAGAAAATATGCAGGATTACACCCTGGACTATTTTGCACAAATCAGGGATCCTATCCGGCAGGTTCTCCAGCAAATGTGCATAATCACCCGGCTGGGTTATGATGCCTGGCTGTCTGTAGAACGTAAGAATTTTTGACTTGCCGTGTTCGTCTTCTTCAACCGTGGTCACGGCCGCTCCGTGCTCTGCAAACCCTGCAACACAAAGAAATGCAACGAGCACCATGATACGTATTGAACTACAAAAGTGTGAAAGCACTCTGCCCTCCCCCTCTTATCCTCTGTCAACCAGACCCCGGTTTTCCAAGCGCATTCTTTCCCAGGAACTGAAATCGTCAGGGGGATGCGCCAATTCGTTATCGGGAAGACGTTTGAGTCTTGCTGCATTAACTGCACAGCCGGTTACACAAAGACCGCAACCGATACACTTCTCATGATCTACGAAAGCAATATCCTCCCTCAGTTCGAGCGCTTTAACCTGACAGCGATCGACGCACACACCGCAGCCAGTGCATTCACCAGTGTCGATGTCAACCCGGTAATTGGCCCGCGCCACTGATCCATCAATACCCCAGTCGGTTATCCCTCTCAGCACTCCGCAGCAACAACCGCAGCAATTGCATACGTAAAATACGTCCTCGATAACATTGCTCACGCAGTGAACAAGTCCGACCTCTTCGGCTTCATCGAGCAGAACAATGGCTTCTGCTTTGCTGATATCGTTTGGCTTGATCGGTCGCTCAACTGGTGAAAAGCTCAAGCAGTTCTTTACTGGAAAGTCGCACCGACGTTGGTTAAGCTGATCCTGCTGCACCCGACATATGCAATCGCGCACCCGGAATGACTTTCCTTTTTCCAGCATTACCCTGATGTCATCGTAAGGCAGGATCCATTCTGACTTAGCCGCCTTCTGAGCAGGGACAACCCTATGCAGTGCCGGCTGCGGCTTCATAATGCCCGCGGCCCCACCATTTTCCATATATTCCTCGAATAAATGTGCAAACTCATGATCCATGCTTTCTAACTGGGACTCGAAGACACCGACAACGAACGGAGCCAATCGGAACATTATTTTGGCATCGCTTCTCGACATCCACAAAAGACCCCGCTTTGCCATCGCAACGAGGCGTGCTTTCACATCCGCTTCATCAACTCTAAGTCGGCCAGCTATTTGGGCCACTGATTCGGCTTTTCTGGTCAGTTCACCCGCCAGTGTTGCCTCTTCCTCAGTGAATATCTTCCTGAGTATTCGGATCTCAACTTTTGACGACGTACGTGGGAAACCGTTGGGCAAACGATCAAGAGCATCGGCAAGTTTCTCGAAAACCTTGTTGGTCATTGGATGATTATAGCAATAATCGCATTGTGGTCAATAGATCCTGCTCTTGTTTGGTGCTACAGTCAGAAATACTTCTGCACGAACCTGGATTTCTCGCAGCTGCTACAAGCACTCTTGCCGGCGACATAGCCCGTCGAGAATGCAGCCTGTAGGTTATACCCTCCCGTATCTCCGGCAACGTCTATGACTTCACCACAGAAGAAAAGTCCTTTGACGAGCCGCGACTGCATGGTCATCGGGTCGATCTCGTCAAGCGCAACACCGCCATCAGTCACGATCGCCTCATCGATGGGTCGAACACCCTTTACTGTGAGGGGGAAACCAGTCAGACATTCTATAATACGTTGCCGCTCGAGACGGTTGATCTCACAAACCTTCTTATCCGCAGGAATACGCGAGACTTGCGCAAATGTATCAATCAGTCCAACGGGCAGTAGATGTTTCAAGACATTCTTAAACTTCATCTTGCCGAATTGTTCGAATTCACGCAATAGTCTTTGTTCTAATTGCTTTCTGGTCAATGCGGCTTTTAGATTTATCAATAGCTTCACATCATGTCTGGGCAGCATATATGCTATTTCACGGCTCATGGTCAAAACAATGGGTCCTGATATTCCATAATGCGTAAATAACATCTCACCGGACAGGGTCGCGAAGCGGCGGCCATCTGCAAAAGCACTCAGCTCGATATTTTTCAGACTCAAACCCTGGAGTTTGAGCGCATATTTCTCTTTGATCTCGATCGGTACCAAACTCGGCTCCGGCTTACGCACGCGGTGTCCCAGATCCAAAGCGAACCGATATCCATCGCCGGTCGAACCGGTGCGTGGATAGGACAGCCCGCCGGTCGAGACAATGACACAACTGCCGAGAACATCGACACCATTACCCTGCACGCCAGTAACATGCTCGCTCTTCAGGATTATCCCATCAACTCTGAAGTCTGTCATGATCACAACACCGGTTTCCTCAAGAAATTTGCATAAACACCTGACAATACCCTCCGCATCGTCCTGCGCGGGGAAAACACGCTTTCCACGCTCGACCACAGTTTCTACACCTCTCTCATTGAAGAAGTCGATGAGATCATGACTGAAGAATCTCGAGAAGCAGTTTCGCAGAAATCTACCGTTCTCGCCGTAGTGTAATAGGAAAGGCTCCAATTCTTCCATGTTGGTTATGTTGCATCTCCCTTTACCAGTTATCGCTAGCTTGGAGCCGAGGCAGTGCATTCTTTCGAGCAACACCACGCGACAACCGCTCTGAGCAGCAATACCCGCCGCCATCATACCGGATGCCCCGCCGCCGACAACTATGACATCGTATTCACTCATCACACCAGAACCTTCAGCGCCTTTCTCATTTCAGCGACAGGAAGTCCAACAATATTGGAATAACTCCCCTCGTATTTTGCCACCAGTTTCCGTCCCCTGCCTTGTATTGCATAGGCGCCGGCCTTGTCCAGTGGTTCGCCAGTAGCAACGTAGGCCTCGATTTCCTCCCGACTCAAATCGTGCATCCAGACCATGCTCCGCACGGCGAAAGTGACGAAACATACTGATGACGGAGAAAATATCGCCACACCAGTAATAACCTCGTGGGAATTACCGCTTAACTTCCTCAGGATACGCCGCGCATCTTCACTATCCCTTGGCTGCCCGATGATCTGTTTCTTGAAGAGCACAACTGTATCAGCTCCAATGACCGCAAAAACGCCACGAGTCTTGCCTTTGCATTTCTTCCACGCACTGGTCGCCTTATTCTTTGCCATGCGCATGCAGAATTCCTCAACCACCTCACCCTTCCGGCGGATTTCCTGCACATCGCTCTCAACGAAGATGATCCTTCCCCGCGGAAGTATTCTCTGCATCAGCACCCTTCTTCGTGGTGATTTAGAGGCCAGAATGATCTTTTTCGTGTACATCAGATATGAATGCTACGAAAATCAATCCACCAGAACAAGCTTGTAGGTCGCAGCCAATGGGTTATCTTCAATACAACAAACGTAGACACCGGCAGGCAGCTTCCTTCCTGCAGCATCGATTCCATTCCACACTACCGATGACTGATGAGCGATGACAGATAATCGGCCAAAATCTTTAACTAACCTTCCGCAAGCATCGTAGATCTTAAGGCCGATTTCTGTTATGTTTTGTCGGTCATCGGTTATCTGAAATCGGATATCGGTTTGGTGGATGAATGGATTCGGATCAGCGCGCAGCGTGATATCACAGAGTGCCACTGCCTCTCTCTCGTGAGCCTCCTCCACAGCGGTCCAGGGACCATGAAAGCAGGCGCTATGTCTTAAATCGTGTCTGAACATCGGCCAGCCAGAACCAGTACCGTCGCCCGCATGCAACGCGTATGCGCGTCCGTGGTTGTTCTGCGGCTGGCTTGATGTACCGTAGCCGCCTATGATAAAAACATCCAGTTTGTTGTCGCCATCAAAATCAGCAATGATCGGAGCGTGGTCCATCTCGAAGGTCTGTCCGTAGTGCGCTTCAAGATCCATGGTCCAGACGACAGCACCATCACTGCCCCTTAACACCCGCAAGATGCCATCGTCCGACCCAAACACAACATCAAGCGTATCATCGCCATCGATATCGGAGATCGCCGCGCCGCGGAAGATATTGCCACCAGTCGTACAACTCCAAATCAATGTGCTGCCAGTATGGGAGATCACCCTGAGTTGATTATAGGTCACGAAAATGATCTCCAAGTGCTCATCATTGTTAAGATCAGCGACTGAAGTAGGCGCGCCGACATAATAGGGCGCAATTGCAGACCAATGCAGACTGCCGTCGTCATTGAAAACATAGAGATGGTTATCATAACTGCCGATCACTATTTCAGCCCGGCCATCCTCATCAACATCGGCAAAAGAACCACCATGATACATATGATCCTGCGGTACATCTGAAAACCAAATGGTTGAGCCATTTTCGCCATCCAGCGCGTAGACCCTATAATCCCCTGACCACTGGGCAACAAACACATCAAGATCTCCATCGCTGTCCAGATCGAGGATATTGGGGCCGGATTGTATGTAGCTGTTGGTACCTACATTCACGTGCCAGGAAATACTACCATCCTCCCCATTCAGCGCAAAAACATTGCCATACCAGGCGCCCAGTATGACCTCGAGACTACCGTCATTATCGACATCTGCGATCGCAGGCGGTGAATCTATGCAGTTAGGATAACCCGTCGAAACATCCCACTCGATCTCACCGGTGGTTCCCTTGAAGCAATAGACGTGATAAGGAGACGAGGCAGGAACTATGACTTCGAGCGAATCATCGCCATCAACGTCGGCAATGACCGGCGATGCATCATTGCACCCACCTGTATTATAGCTCCACAGAAGACTTCCATCCTCAGCATTTAGTGCGTATATATTTTCGTCATTGAAGTACGTTCCGAATACTATCTCCAGGATTCCGTCGTTATCAATATCTCCCGTGGCTGCCGAACCGAATGACGGCGCATTCAGATCGTGCCACCACATGACCTGAGGATATTGAGCGTACGCATGAGCGAGCAAAACAAGGATGACGAACAATGATCTACCGTGCATAAAATTCCATATGCTACATGTTTTGTTGGGGAACTCTACATTGTTTTTCATTGTGACGTCCATTGCAAATACTAATCAAAGTCAATATGCCGTCAAGAAGAATCTTGACATTTTACGCAAAGAGATTAGAATTCTCTCAAAGGAGGCACATTTGGTCAAATTCCTTCTCTGGTTGATCCTGTTCGTGCTCTGCTGGCCATTGGCAATATTGGCACTTCTGATATATCCGCTGGTCTGGCTCATATTGCTTCCTTTTCGTATCATGGGTATAGCGGTAACTAGCGTGCTGGCAGTATTCAAGGCTATAATCATGCTGCCCGCAAGAATACTCGGCGGTTGATTTCCTATTTCGTTCAGACAGGTCCTTTAAAGCAGTCTATTTCATTTTCGCCAGCAGACTGTTGACGATCGACTTTGACGCCAGGATTTCCTCCTTTATCGTATTGTGTGATATCCTGATCTCCCAGTATGCAAAACCCACTCCTGCGAGGATACACAGCAGACCCACCAGAAACGCGGCCAGCGTCATGGTCACAATATTAATTTGCATCACAGAAGAAAACCCGATGAATACAGAAGTGATCACGAAGAAGAGGATCGCGAGAAGCGTAGATCCACTCGAACGCTTCAACAGCTGAGCGCGGAATACGAGCATCTCGGTCTGATGCTCAATGCTGTCTAAACGTTCACGGTCGAAATCCTCTAACTGCTCCTTCTTTGCAATACTCGTCCTTTCTTGATTCAATAGCCTTATCCGACCAATGACCCTGCCCAGTTTGGGCGTCAGAGAAAGAAGCAACAAGCCCGAACAAGAGATCATCACTGCAGGCGAAAGCATCGCCTGGATCACTGAAAATACCCTGGTATCCAAAGACACTGCTTACCTCGCTTTTCTTTTGCTGAAATCGCTATGCGTTCTTCTGTAAAGTGACATAATCCGACCGCCCTTTGCACTTACTCCCTCAATCTCAATTGAGATCCAACATCGGCGACCACCAACACAGGCAAACATTTCCACGCTTTCCAATGTTTACTTTTTCTCCTTTTCCATGATCTCTCTTATCTTTTTCTCTTCCCACTCCTTGCCCAGCAACCGATCCGTGCCGAAAACACTCAGCCCATGTATTGCAAGCCCTATGCCCCACCCGATCAAAGGCCAGTAAAACCATAGATGCTTTGGCGACGTGATGATATTCAGCAAGAACAAGCCGGCATTGACTGCAAGATACACAAAGAGATGTGAATAGAAGGATCTTATTTCTTCTACTCTTTTCCTCGCCCTTTCGTATATTTCCTTCTCGTCTTTCTTCTGCTCCTTCATTCTTCCTCCTTCAATTGACATCATTCCTGAGTTTGTTTGGGAATGAATTTCTCAAACCAATCGAAACCGCATTCTTTCATCCAAAGTAGGAAACCCTCATTATTGTCAGGCATAATATCCGCAGCATAATGGAGACCAAAATACCGCTGGGCGACACTGATGTACCCCTTGTTTTTGATATCGCCAACACATTTCTCTGCAAATGCTGCGCCATGTACCTTCTCACATGTTTCTCTTATTCTCTGGAGTCTTTCATCGTTCATCTCAATCTTTGCATGATGATACTTCTCGTTTAATGCATCAGCTAATCTTTGATCGTCGATCTCATTATATCTCTCGTTATGAACAACAACCTCGCGCCCTAATTTTCTCCGCACCATAGCTTCGGACTTTGGATAACCAAGGCACAGGAGCACAACCGGCAGCACGCCTTGGGGCAATCCACAGATATCCACTATTTCGGGCATAAGGTCCATTATCGTCCCGACATAGACCGAGCCAAGACCCATGGCATCAGCCGCGGTACATATGTTCTGCGCGCAGATTACCGTGTCCTGGAAAGAGATCCAAAAATGACGGAAACTGCTGGTCGCGGTGAATGGTGCTTTCTCCAACTTTGCCCATCTTTCCAGGCGGTGCCAGTCAATGCAAAAAATGAGGTTGACCGGTGCCCGGGCGATGAAATCCTGGCCGCACAGATCAGCCAATTTGCTGCTCGTGTCCCTGGATTCGATCTTGATGATCGAATAAGGCTGCAAGTTGCCACCGGTTGCAGCATGAACACCGGCGTCGAGGATCCAATTCATGATATCTTCGGGTATTTCACTGTCCGCAAAATTGCGGCAACTAGCGCGTTCGATGAGCAATCTCATTGTCTCGTTGGGATAAGTCCCACGCACTTTCTCTTTGAACCCATGATGAGATGGCATCTTCTTTTCACTCATCAAAACTCCTTCCGGTAGCCTACTTCTTACGGAGAACTATATTGATCACGCTGTCTGGTCTCGCCGGAGTAAGCTCCCTCACATTACTGTATGCCTCAACAAGTTCTAAACCAGCAGCTTCTGCCATTTCAACAATTTCAGCCAACGAATATATTCTCAGCTTGAGATCAAGTTCGTCAATGTATTTCAGATCTCTGCCGTTTTTTTCATAGAATACCCACTTCTCTGTGTTGACAGAGTGATAGCGATCGAATCTGTTATCCTTATGCAGTACTAAGTACTTGTCTGTTTCGTTGAACATACTACTACAGTAGTGATTCAACAAGTATTCCTGCGACATAGTATTAAAGATAAGGAACAAGCCCTTCTTGCGCAAATGTTGGGCTACCATTCTGAAGAGTCTTTGATCGGTTCTCTTGTCATAGTAACCGATCGATGTCCAGATACTCAAGATCACATCGAATTTGCCCCGTACCAAACGATCCAGCTTCCTTATGTCGCCGCAAATGAACCGAACCTTAACATTGTTCCTGATTGCACGTTGCTCAGCATCCCTGATATATAATGCTCCGATGTCGACGCCGGTCACGTCATATCCCTTCTTAGCAATCGGGATGCATATCCGGCCATTACCACACGCTAGTTCAAGGAACTTGCCGCCTGTAATATCGTGTTTTCTCAGGATCCTCAGGATAGCCCTTACAGCAATGCCCGAATACTCCCAACCACGGTCGAGAAAATGTTTCCATAATTCTGATTTTTCAACAAAAAACTTATCAGTCCAGTGTCTCATGCAACCTCCTATCTACTCCTGGCAAGACCCATCATACCATGCCGGTTGTTTCCTGCGCGCGAATTTCAACCCTGCCCATGTCTCGTCAATTGCACAGACTTTATAATCCACGAGACCAGTGTTCAGACCGCTGTTGCGCACCAACTGTTGCGTAAGATCGGATGAAATACCTGAACTCTTCTTAGGCCAGATAATCCAAAGTCCGCCCTTTTCAACCAGTCGAGCAATATTCGCAATCCTTTTTTCCAACACCCTTCTTGATTTGACAAACCAAATGATCAAGTCATTCCTCTCTGTTAAACTCTTCCTCATAACTACGCCATCGGGTAACTTACCCAATACCTTGGCGAAAACGCCTGGCGCGTTGATCAGTACAACTGAGTATTCCGGTTTGATGCCTAGCTTCTTCACCAGAGGAGTACTCGAGTACGCAGCCAGCAGAGATTTGTGTTTGACCGGCTGTGCCGGAGGGTGCGCAATCGCATGCTTCAGCGCACTCTTTATTCTACGCCAATCAGTGTAGAAAGCATCTGGCAAGAGCTGTTTTATTTTCATCACCTTTGCAGGTTCGCCATCGAAGAAAACAATCGGTATACTACGCGTTGCCCTATAATGCCTGATAAAAATCCCGGCATCACGGCCCAGAGAAGGTGCGTGACCGAGGTCGATCAGCACTGCTGCGGGCGGTTCTTCCTTGAGCTTGCGCAGCGCCTCTGGACTGATCTGCTCATGACTCACATTGTACCCCAGGGTTCTGAGTTCTTTCTCACGCTTTTGCGCCCTGGACTTGTCTTTCTCAAATAGATGGATCCGTTTCATTCGTATTCGCAAGTGTTAAGAGTCTATCTCCCAAGAACCTATGTTACTGAGAACCTCTCCACCTTCAACTCCCCGGGCCGCATATATTCAATTTCCTTAGCATTAATACGCAGCAGTGCATAGCCAGGATCGTTTGTGTCTTTCCAGAATTCCTTGAAGAATGGAGTATTCTCAGCAATCAACTTTCGCGTCGCAACATCATTCACTATCTGAGCATCACCGCTACCTCTTATGTAACCGCTGTTTTCACCGGCCTTCAACAAAAGGCAAAACTCGATGCTGCAGTTATCCTTGATCTGCTTTATCTTAGCGTCACCCGACCCGGTCGTGACCCACATCTTCTTATCGAAATGGATCATTGTTACAGGTCTAACCCGAGGCGTGTTTCCCTCAATGGTTGCGAGAAATATGTACTGCATATCCTTGAAATGACCCCATACCTCTTTTTTTATGTCTTCAAAATTCTTATCCATAATGCTCCTCCTTTACATACTCCTTCATTGTGACCTGATCAACGCTGCCCGACAATGATGTTGAACACCGTATCCTTTGGCAGCGGCCTAGGCGGCACGTCAAGGTGCCGGTCCGAATAGCATGCTAAATATTCAAGCCCGGCTGTGGAAAACATCTTTCGCATTTCAGGTACCGTATAGCAGCGTATTCCCTCATTTGCATGGTATCCCGGTTCCTTCTTGGGAACGATCATCGTGCCGTCCTTACGGATAATGAAAACAGTACCGTATTTGGTCGATGTTTCTGCATCAAACCAGCCCTCACTTAATTCCCAGCCGTCATCTATTTCTCTATAATCTCTCGCATGCATGAGCTGTCTATGTGCCGATTTGAACATGATAAAAACCTTGCCTCCTATCTTGAGGGCCTTCTTTATTGAACACAATAAATCCTGGTCTTCGCGGTCACCAAAGAACCCGAACGACCCGCTCAATATCACACAGACATCGAATTCTGCATCGTAATCAATCGCCCGCATATCACCGACAATGAATGTGTCTTCTAAACCTTCCTGCACGAATTGCTGCTGGGCATAATCAATGAGCGAAGGCGCGATGTCAATACCAACGACATCATAGCCCTTCTGGGCAAATACCTTGGCTTGATCGCCGCCACCACATGCAAGGTCAAGAATACGCACCGGTGGCTTGAGCTGGCACACGTGTTCGATGAAAGTCACGAGTTTGCGGTCCCATTCTGCGATACCTGGAATACTATGCAGATCATCGATCCGCCAGTAGTACGCCCAGAACTCATTCCATGATTTCTCTATCACCTTCAACATACTGCCCCCCTTGGGAAATCAAGACTGACCAACCATCCGCTTGCAGCTCGTACCTACGTAGTCCCTCACCGCTTCCGCGTGGCCGGCAACCCTCACCTTTTCCCACATTTGTTTGATCCTACCTTCTGGATCAATAACAAAGGTCGTACGCACCACACCATGATATTCCCGGCCGTACATCCTCTTTTTCTGCCAGACGCCGTACGCCTTGAGAACCTTATGCTCGGTGTCACTGAGCAGGGTAAGCTTGAGATTATGCTTGTTAATAAAACTAGTATGACTCACTACTGAGTCAGGGCTGACACCGATGACCATCGCACCCATCTTCCTGAATTTTCCAAGGTGCTCTGAAAAATCAACCGCCTCCCTGGTGCATCCGGTGGTATTATCCTTTGGATAGAAATAGAGAACGAGCCATTTGCCTCTGAAATCTCTAAGACAGACCTCATGATTATTGGCATCCCTTAAGCAGAAATCCGGTGCCTTGTCACCCTTTTTGAGCTCTTTAGCCATCTCTTGTCTCCTCTCAAACTTCCTCTTGCTCAGAATTCATACGGACTCCCGACGTTTCTGCCTGAACCTTTGCATCAGGTAGACAAAACCGTAGATCAAAAATCCGAGTCCGTACATATAATACCTCATTTCATGATTCAGATTCAATACATTCGTCACCAGTGCCGGATAGAAGAATATTACAGATGCGATCAAGAAAAGCGGCATCTCATAGATCTTATTCTTCATAAGGAACCATCCCTGCACGGCATTTGCAAAAGCGAATGCACCGAAAATTGCCATTACGAAGATTAGCAATGCCTGACCAATATTGTGAACACCAAAAAGAATAAGTTCGGCATTAAAGACGAACATAAAAGGAATCACCGCGGTCCTGAGGTCATAGGTGAAACCCTTAATGCCGGTCCGTATTGGATCGGACCTGGCTATGGCTGCCGCGCTGTATGCTGCCAGACCAACCGGCGGCGTATCATCGGCAAGTATGCCAAAATAGAAGCAGAATAGATGCGCCGCCATAGCCGGAACGAAATCAACCACCCCGCGTGCACTCAATTTGACGATCACTGGAACTGTGATGGAGGCCATGACGATATAGGTTGCCGTTGTTGGCAGCCCCATGCCGATGAGCAGGCTGGCAAGAGCCGTGATCAGCAGCAACAAGAATAGATTACCGGCCGAGAGTATTTCAACGACCTGCACTATCATGCTGCCAATACCCATCGTCACTACCCCCACGACTATTCCAGCGCATGCCGTGGCAAGAGCCACGGTCAGCATGTTCCTGGATCCTGCAATCAACCCGCTTCCGATGGTTTTCAACGCCGCAATTATTGACCTTGCGATACCACTTCGCTCTTTTCGAGCCCTATTTATCTCCCGCAGGACAATAATGACCATGAGAACTACGATAGCATTGAATGCCGCAAGTTTCGGTGTGTGACGCACCACCATCAATTCGTATATCAACAGAGACAATGGAACAAGATAGTAGAAACCGCTCTTCATTACGATACGGAAGCGTACGATGTCCCTCTTTGGCAATCCTCTCATTCCCAATTTCGATGCCTCGAGATGCGTTAAATAGAACAGCGCAAAATAAGATACAAATGCCGGTATCGCCGCTGCTTTCACGACCGCAAGATATGGTACGCTCAAATACTCCGCGATAATGAATGCTGCGGCACCCATGATCGGCGGCATGAGTTGTCCATTGGTGCTCGCGGCAACCTCGGTTGCTGCTGCGATCTTGCCCGGGTAGCCAACCTTCTTCATCAATGGTATCGTGAATGTGCCAGTTGTAACGACATTAGCAATACTCGAACCAGAAACCAAGCCGGTCAAACCACTGGCAACAACCGCGGCTTTTGCTGGACCGCCCTTGAATCGACCGAGTAGAGATATCGCCAGATCGTTAAAAAAATGGACTGCTCCAGCACGCTCGAGCATCGCACCCAATAGCACGAACAAGAAAACAGTATTTGCTGAAACATCTAACGGAATACCATATATACCCTCGGTTGACAGGGCTACTTGACTGAGATATTTGGCTAAGGAAACTCCCCTTAGTGCAAAAACCGATGGCATGTACGGACCAAAAAAAGCATAGAGTGTAAAAAGAATAGCGATCACAACAAGAGGTAAACCGATGACCCTTCGGGAGCTCTCAAGGACAACGACAATCAAACAAATACCGAATACTGTGTCCCTCAAGTTCGGAAGCCCTGCGCGCATCGATATGCCGGTCCAATCAAAGACAATGTATAGAGCCAGAAGACAGCCAACCACCGCCAGAACAAGATCGATCGCCGGTATGTATTTAGTAGTACTCAATGCCTTTATCTTGCTCTTGCTTTTGAACATCGGTATGGTCAAGAATACAATAGCAACAGCAAATGCCAAGTGGATCGCCCGGATAGTTACGCTGTCCAGTATTACAAACCTCGGCAGGGCAAGTTGAAACATAGCCCAGCCCGCTGCGACACACGAAATAATGATCCTGTCGACCGGCCTCCTATTCCTTACCTGTCCGGTTTCTTCTCTCAGGATCTCCTTGGCCTTTTTCAACTCCGTCATCCTACTCATATAGGTCAACAAACGGCCAGAATAGCGGCAAGAATCACACCGGCTCCCGGAACAAACGCATTTTGCATTTCAAATGGATCTAGAGCTGCTTGTCTAAAATGAGCTTCTCGCTAATATACTGATCAAACCCCGATTCTCTGTAGTACTTAAGAGCACCACGGTGTATTGGCGCAGTAAGACCTTTCAACATGTTCTCGGGCGTAAGTGAGCCGTAGGCAGGGTGTAGTGCTTTGAATTCTTCAAGATTCTCAAAGACCATCCTCGCCAAGGCATAAACCAAATCTTCGTCAACATCCGATGAGGTCACAAATGTCGCTTTGACACCGATCGTCGTGATATCTTCTGTATTGAGAGCGCGCTCATAGAATTCGTGCGGAATGATCGCTTGGGCGTAGTATGGATAATCTTCCACTATCCTGTCTATTCTGTCACCCTTGATATTGACTATATAGACCTTGATCCGACCCGATGTTGCCTCCTTTATGTTGCCATTCGGATGACCGACCGTATAAAAGAAACCATCGAGGCGTTCATCCTGTAAAAGGCCCGGCGCCTCAACCGCCTTAACATACTCGGCGAGTATGTCCTGCTCAGAAAGACCAGCCGCCGTCAGAACATCTTTTGAATTCTGGAGCTGACCAGAGCCCGGGTTACCCAGGTTGATGCGCTTGCCGCGCAGATCTCTGATATCTCTCACACCGCTACCCTCTGATACAACCAACGTTATCGGTTCGGCATGCAGCGAGAAAACAGACCTAAGTTTGGCCTGGGCACCAGCCTCTGCCCATTCAGCTAGACCATTATAAGCCTGATATTGCCGGTCGGACTGGGCAATCCCGAATTCCATATCACCCTTGATTACTGCATTAATATTGAACACCGACCCGCTCGTCGACTCAACCGTTGCCTTGATCTTGAACTGCTTGAACTTCTTGTTCAACATCCTGCTAATTGCGCCGCCAGTGGGATAGTACAATCCGGTCACTCCGCCGGTCCCGATTGTAACAAAACGCGTTTCCTTAGCGCCACAACCAGCAAGGCAAATACCCAACGCTAAAAAACTTACCGTTATGCACGACAATGTTTTCATGAATTTCCTCCTCGCTTTGATATGGTCTTTGATACAATGTTAGACTATTCTAATCGCACACAGCACGATGTCAAGCTGCCCAGGGGTCACCTATGAAAAAATTGTCTCTGGTTGACTATATTCAATGATCAGTTAGCTGTCAATATTGACCTCCGGCTAGTTTGGTATTATAATTTATTTG
>Ga0209536_100001032_pt1 | contig 46178 bp, 48 predicted proteins | sample DeeMarSeWOR28_12_FD_187461 | JGI IMG/M metagenome (GOLD analysis project Ga0209536, IMG submission 187461) | Marine sediment microbial communities from White Oak River estuary, North Carolina - WOR-2-8_12 (SPAdes) (version 2) | ecosystem: Environmental > Aquatic > Marine > Intertidal zone >...
CCATGGGAAACCCATATGCACAGTATAGGAGGGAGTTCAACGTGGATGCAGTGAAGCGCTCCGCGCTAGTGGCGGACCCCATTAGGCTTCTTCACTGCTCGCCAATATCCGACGGAGCAGCCTCTTTGATAATAACCAGCCCTGAGAAGGCAAGGGAGATGACTGATACCCCTGTATACATCTATGCAAGCCAGCAGGCTACAGATAATGTGGCACTCTCCACGAGAGTTAATCTCACTGGGGTCAAGGCCACCAGACTTGCTATGGGCGCGGCTCTCGATCAGGCGGGGATGAACATCTCCGAGATCCCCGTAGCTGAGGTCCATGACTGCTTCACGATAGAGGAGGTCATGTACATGGAGGACTCGGGCTTCTACAAGACAGGTGAGGCATGGAAGGGGATCTTCGACAGCTACAAAGACTACGAGGGCTTGAGACACATCCCGTATGTCAACAAAAAGGCGGAGGTGATAGTCAACCCGGGCGGCGGCCTCAAGGCTGACGGTCACCCCGTCGGGGCCACCGGCGTAAGGCAGGTCTTCGAGGTCTACAGGCAGCTGAGGGGAGAGGCGGGAGATTGTCAGGTGGAGTCAGATGGAGACCTTAACTCTGCCCTGTGCCACAACATCGGGGGAACTGGTGGCATCTGTACCGTGCATATCTTCGGGAGGGATGCCTGATGAGCGAGCCGATTACGAGAAGGAAGATCATTGTCGATTACAGGATAAACGCCACCGTATGCCAGGACTGCGGGACAATCTACTTCCCCCCGAAATCCTTCTGCTACAACGAGGGGAGGGCCAGCCGCATGGAGGACCTGGACTTCTTCTACAAGAAGGGGGCGTTGTACTCAGGGACCGTTATCAACACCCCGTCTAACAAGTTCAAGGACCTTGGGGCACACATCTCAGGCATATTCGAGTTCCCAGATCACGGCTTCAAGATACCTGGCAGGATAACCGACTATATCCCCCCTGAAGACAGCGTAGACCTATCCAGCCTCGTAGGGAAGGAGGTTGTCCCCAGGTTCAGGAGAAACTACTCGGGGAGTGAAGACGGCTTGGTCCACTATTCAAGCCTGAACTTCAGCTTCGGTGACGAGTACTACCCGCATCAGGAGTACGTCAAGATAGAGCCCTCGAAGGAGGTCGAGAAGCCGGGGATCGTGGGGTACGGAGTCTACCTCCCAAAATACAGGATAAAGAACGAGGGAAGGGGAGTCCTCGGGGTAACAGAGAGGACACTACCCTTCGCGGACGAGGACACCACGACATTCTCGGTCGAAGCCGGTAAAAGGGCCTTGATACACGCGGCTCTAGACAGCACATACGTGACGAAGTGCTTCGTAGGGACTGAGTCGCCAACATACGCGGTGAAACCCATCATGGCCACCGTCGCCCAAGCCCTTGAGCTTGGAGAAAAGTTCGAGCATGGCTACTTCTCAGGTGGGATCGACTCCCAGTTCGCCTGCAAGGCAGCCACGGATCTGTACGTCGACGCAGCAGCCCTGGTCAACTACCCCGCCTTCGAGGGAGAGCACGTCATGGTGATTGGCTCCGACAACAGCCAGGCGGCACCCGGTGACCCCCTCGACTACACGGTGGGGGCAGGCGCAGCCGCGTTCATCTTCGGGCGCAGGGACGTGATCGCAACCCTCGACCACTACCTCGCGTACACATCTGACACCCCGGACTTCTACCGAAGGGAGGGCGAGAAGTACCCCAGGCACGGAGGGCGCTTCACAGGGACGCCTGCTTATTACAAGCACGTCCTCACAGCGACGAAGGCGATGCTCAAGAAGAGCGAGCTCGCACCAGAGGACATCAACTACGTGATATTCCACAGCCCCAACGCCAGCTTCCCACAGAGGGCCGCCCTTCAAGCCGGCTTCACAAGGGAGCAGATCGCCCCAGCCTTGACGGTTGCCAAGATCGGCAACCTCTACTCTGGGTCGTGTCCAGCCGCCCTGGGGGCAGTCCTGGACATATCGGAGCCCGGGGACAAGATACTGATGACTGCCTACGGCTCAGGTGCCGGAAGCGACTCCTATGTCTTCACAGTTACGGACAAGATAGTTGAGAAGAAGGAGAGGACCGTGCCTGTCCAGGAGCAGATCGATAGCCCCCACAAGGAGTACGTGGACTACGTTTTCTACAGAAAGATGAAGGATATTAACTAACTCTTCTTTTCATATTCTCTTCAATTACCACACAGCAGATGAGTTGTGCTAGGCCTCGCCTTTTCCATTGCGCTTGAGGATCGAGAGCAGCTCATCAATGGTTTCCTCGCTCCACGCATCAGGACGGGATATGACCTCAATTTCCCTCCCCTTCTCCTCGCAGACATCTTCACATCTTGCGGTGACCCATCTATCCAGCTCATCGTCCCCCCTGACCAAGGTCACATTCTTGCAGTCTGCCTCTGCGACGAACGTCGCCACGTTCTCAGCTGTGAATACGAAGGTCTCGATGTCCGGTGGATCCGATATCTCATACTGGGAGAGAGGATACGTCTCGGAGAGCTCCGCGGGAGTTACCCCGAAGGGAGCTGAGTAGAAGCAGATTTGAACTCTCTCCGAGTCATCCCCCAGCTCTTTTTTCAGCCTTCTCGCGAGGGACTTGTACTCCTGTGTCTTGTTGTAGGGCCTCTTGGGTGGAGCTGATATCAGGACCAGATTATTCTGTCTCACTGACGGTATGAACTGTTCGAGCCGTCTGAGATGTCTAGTCACCTCGGGCCTCGCTAGCCCCACGGAGTCGAAGATGAAGACCCCCCTTCCCTTGTAGGACGGGCTGCCCCGTTCCAGGAAGCCTCTATGTTTGTATAATCCTTTCATCGCGGATGCCAACGCCGGATGCCCCCTGCTCCGTGCCTCCATGAGCTCCCACAGGGTCCCCTCCACGATGGACTGCTTCACCGTCTCCATCTCGGCCATGGTGACGTGGAGGTTGTGCTCGGTGAGCGCCTTGACGCGCTCCCCCTTGAACATCCCCTTCAGCTCGTCCGCACCGTATTTGCGGCAGATCGGGCATGAGCAGGGGAGGTAGCTGAGGTCCTTGAGTTTCATAGTCCCCAGGGTGGTCAGATAGCGCCCGGCTTTTGCGTAGAGGGCGTAGGCGGCCGAGTCGAACAGGTCGCATCCAAGGGCGACAGCCAGGCTGAACATCATGGGGTGCCCTGCCCCGAAAAGGTGCAGGGGCCTATCTTGGGGGAGGTTCCGTTTCGCGGCCATGATCATGTCCACGAGCACGTTGAACCTGTAGTTCTCCATGACCTCAGTTGGGCTCCCGAGGGCGTGAATGGGGAAGGGCATCTTCCCCACCCTCTGTGCGGACCTCTCCACGAGGTCCAGGTGGGCTCCCCCCTGGACGGGGCCGACCCACAGCGTGTCATCCCCCTCGATCAGAGGGAGAGCCGCCTCAGCCCGTCTCAGAGTCTCCTCAACGGTCCACTCGACCTTCTCGCGGGGGACGTTCCACCCGGTCGGAATGTCCAGTATGACAGCTATATCGGAGCCTATGCTCTGCTGGAACCTTATTATCTCGTCGGGTGAGGTCTCGACGCCCCCGTATACTAGTATCTGGTAGGCCCCTGAATCTGTGGTTATGACGCCGTCGTAGTCGATCAGCTGATGTACCTTGAGTTCCTGTTGTTCACTGAAGTGCTTCTTTATGATGTAGGAGTTTGTGATGACGATCTCGCATCCGAACTCCTCCCTCATCCTCCGAGGTGGCACTACTTGGGAGACCGGGTTGATGACGGGCATGAAGGCCGGCGTCTCCACGGCTCCCCCCTTTGTGTTTAACCTCCCTATCCTGCCCAGGAGGTCTCGATCCCGCAACTCGAAGGCCATAGCACTCAAACATTAAGCCCAAGGGGCGGTATTTCATCTTGGCGGCTTTCGAGAACCTGAACTCTAGGAAAACTCAACAAGGAAAGAAATTATGGTATATGTTATGCTAGCCGGTCTCGCTGATGAACCTCTGGTGGATGTCCCTGACCCTGTCAGCTGCCGGACCGCTTCCCTCTACCACTCCAGTCTCGTTGACCCGTATCTTGTCCATGACGACTATGATGCCCGCATCCATGAAGGTCCTGGTCATGTTTGGGAAGACCCTCTCCAGCCTCTCCGCGAGGCCTGCTAGGTTGAAGGGGCGATCGGACGCTGATATTCTTGCGACCGTGGATCCGTAGATGAACATCCTGTGTATCTTTGTTCCCTGTTCGCCTGGCACATCTCCGAGGCAGATGGTCATGGTGTTGCTGTCGTAGCCAAAGAGGACACCGTCATACGTCTTTCCACTCGTGTCCTCGACTCTCACGGGCTTGCCGACCAGCTGTCCCAGCTCCTCGAAGAACTTCCTACTCGCTACAGCGGCCATTCTCTACACCTGCCCTAAGTGATTATAACAACGTCATATAAAAATGGGAAACTTTTTTTGGATATTTCGATAAACCGGGAGTTGATACCCTAGATATGGTCTCCCTCGGCTTCTTTCTTCTTCATGGACTGTATGAGGGCTACCGCGTCCTGTGCGGAGTCAGCCTTTCCTAGGACTCTTAAGCCGTGAAGGTCGTTCCGATGCCCGCAACTTGGGCAGGACCGTGTCTTATACCTCCTGTTTCCGAGGACCAAGTTCCCGCAACGGAGGCACCTCACGACGACGTAGATTAGACCTCACCTCCCAGGAGCCCCCTGGACTCGGGGTGACTAAGCCAGTCTACTCCTATCTCACGTGGCGCCTCGCCTCTGAGTACGGATATGATTGTCTCCACGATCTCGTTGGGCTCTATACCTGTAGTGTCTAACTCGGAGACTTTCTCCTCACCGTAAGCTTCGACGGCCTCAACGAGGCAGACGTCTAGGAGCTCCGCTTCGACGTTCTCCTTCACCTTCTCGGGACTGTATCCTCGGGACTCCAGCTCATCCTTTAGCCTCCATGGGGCCCTCCTGAGCACGAAGACGTTGGACACACATTCGGGAGGGACAATATCCTGAGAGAAATGCCCCTCGATAACCAGTGGGCCCTGTCTCTCTACGATTATCTCCATTATCCTCGTCGTCGTCCTCCCCAAATCGACTATCGAGGTCTCCCTCATACTGTCGTATCCGGTCAACAATCCTTGTTCCAGTGCCAGCTCGGAGAGGTTTACATGGCCTCCCTTTAGACGTTCACCGAGGAGGGAGGCAATAGTCGTTTTACCTACGCCTGGTACACCGGTAAGGAGGATAACCTGTCTCGTGTTGGACATCCTTACACCGATTTACGTTTGTCATCTGGGTGGAAGATGTAGTTTTGAACCCTTCGACTAGCCTTCATCGTCGTCTTCGGACTTTTCAGCTACTTTGAGGAGGTCGCCGAGGGTCCTCCCAGATGTCGGCCTCGATGTGACCTGTGTCCGCGTACCAGTCTCTGGGGCCTCGAGGAGATCTACCTGGAGGGTGTTCCTTATCTTGCGCACCAGCTTGGAGTCTGGAGTGAACTCCCCCCGCTCAAGGTTCTTCACCACCGACTCCTTCTCGTTAATCATACGCGCAAAGTCCTCTACGCTGAGCCCTTTCTTCTGCCTCGCCTTCTTTATCTTGATCCCGTAATCGTCCACTAGCTCCATGACCTCGGCTGCCTCAAACTCGTTTCTGGGGCGCCTCGGCGCGGGTCTAGCATTTGTCCTCCGGATCTGGGGTCGTGACGGATCCCAATCGGTGGTGCCGAACTTCGCACACCTCCCGCAGACGGTCATCCTCCCTCCCTCGATAATCCTGTAGTAGGGCTCCCCTCTAATCTCAGCCCCGCAGACTTCACAGCGCATCTTTTATCCCAGTAAGATGGGGGGCGAATCGGCTATAAATGCTCAGCGCCTCTCAACTGTTGTATGGTCGATGAGCTGCGGCGTATCAGGGCTATAGCGGACTACCAGTTCGGGAGTGGGAGTGGAGCCGCTCTCTTCTCGGACGAGGTTGAGGTTGAAAGATCTAAGAACACTGGGAAGCTGAGGTTTGTCCGCTTGCACGGTGAACTCCAAGCGGCCCTCCGGGCTTCTGACAGCCTCTTCACTCTTACCATCGAGGGAGCTGAGAAGCTCGTCGCAGGGATGCCGGATCTAGGCTATACCGTTACGATCATGGACGATGTGTCCGAGTTCCCCTCCAAAGGGAAGAACGTCTTCGCAAAGCACGTCGTCGCAGCAGGCGAGGACATCCGCCCAGGGGATGAAGTGGTGATCCTAGACTCGAAAAAGAAGGTTTTGGCCGTCGGTCGAGCCCTCCTCAACGCGGAGGAGATGCTCGCCTTCAGCACTGGTGTGGCTGTCAGGACCCGAAGAGGTCGGAACGGCTAGTATTACTTCCTGTACTTCTCCAGGAAACCGTCCTTCTCCCTCAGCTCCCCGCTGCGGAAGTGAGCCACCCGCCTGACTGAGTCGTTCGCCTTCTCTATCTCCCTCGCCTCGTCAGCAAGCTGCGCTGCGTTCCTCATGAGCTCGTGGGCCGCGGCGATGATCGGCAAGTAGTTCTCCCTTCCCTCCGTCTTGAAGCAGCCCTCAGTGTCCAATACAGCAACCCTTCGAGCGGCCTCGAAAGCAGCCATCGCCTTCGCGCGCGCATAGGGGTTGTTGAGTCCACAGTACTCCATGGCAACGGTCTTGTTAACCACGACCTCTGGCAGCTTGGGCTCCTCGCCTCTCTTTATCTCCTCGATGACCCTGTCTATCTCCGTGTGGACCAGGCGGAAGACACCTGTCACCGCGAGGACCTTTATTGCGTCGGCGTTGAATATGGCCATCTCCACCGGGTCGAGGAAGTCCCTCTTGGCCCCGATCATGGGGTCACCGTAGAGCACGAGGTACCCTATCCCCTCCTCCGGGAGGGCTCTAGCTGCTTTCCTTGAGGGCTCGTCGGATACGACTATGATGGGCTTTCCCGTCTTCTTGATGATCTCTCTGGCTTTCGTTGGCCCAGAGAGGCCAGCGTTCGGGGAGATGATGACGTAGAGATCTGTGGGAACTGAGGCAGCAATGTTGGCTGCGTCCACTGCCTCATCGTCGTCCATCTTGCATCCTGAAGAGATAACTCTGACAGAGATATCGTTCCGGGAGGCCCGTTCATCGAGAAGAGCGTCGATAAGCGTGGTAGTCCCAATGTATCCTGTCTTAATTATAGTAACTTTTACCATCTAAACACCCAAGAATACGTATTTTTTACCTTGAATAAAACTCTTAAGATACTACTCGAGTTACAGGTAGAGTTGATACAAGATGGCAATACCACCGGATATTGAGATTGCGCAAGGCGCCAAGCTTAAACCGATCACGGAGATCGCTGCTGGTCTCGGGCTGACCGAGGACGACATCGAGCTCTACGGTAAGTACAAGGCGAAAATCAATCCCAGTGTGCTGAGGGACAGGAAGGACAAGCCCGATGGGAAGCTGATCGTAGTCACCGCAGTCACGCCGACGAAGACAGGCGAGGGCAAGACCACCATGGCTGTCGGCCTCGCACAGGCGATGGGTCATATCGGCACGGAGAACATCGTGGTCCTGCGTCAACCGAGCCTCGGCCCCGTTTTCGGTATCAAGGGTGGCGCGGCGGGCGGAGGTTACGCTCAGGTTCTGCCCATGGAGGACATTAACATCCATTTCACAGGTGACCTCCACGCCATAACCTGCGCTCACGACCTCCTGACAAGCCTCATGGAGAATCACGTGTTCCGGGGCAACAAGTTGGGTATCGACCTAAAATCGGTCATGTGGAAGCGTGTGCTGGACATCGAATCCCGAGTTCTCAGGAAGATCGTTGTGGGCCTCGGCGACAAGAACGGCGGGGTTCCCTATGAGACGGGCTTCGAGATCACGACGGCAAGCGAGATAGCGGCAATCCACGCCATCAGCAGCGACCTGATGGACTGCAAGCAGAGGATGGGTGAGATCACCGTGGCCTACAACGGCAAGGGAGATGCAGTGAAGGCCAAGGACATCGGCGGTGTGGGAGCCATGGCTATCCTCATGAAGGAGGCGGTGAAGCCCAACCTGGTGCAGACCCTAGCGAACACACCCGCCATTATCCATGGCGGTCCCTTCGCCAACATCGCCCACGGCTGCCCCAGCTTGGCCGCCATAAAGACTGCACTCAAGCTGTCTCCCTACGTAATAGTTGAGCCCGGCTTCGGAGCCGACCTTGGCATGGAGAAGTTCTGCAACATCGCCGCCCGGGCGGGCGGGTTGAAACCGGATCTGGTCGTGGTCGTCGCCACAATCAAGGCGCTGAAGAGGCACGCGGGCGTAAAGTACCGTGACCTGAAGGAGTCCAATCCTGAGAAGGTGAAGGAAGGCTTGCCCATCCTCGCCAACGAGGTGGACAACGCCAGGAAGCATGGCCTGCGCGTCGTCGTCTGCATGAACCACTTCTACACAGACGATCGGAAGGAGATCGACGTGGTCCTCAACTGGGCGAAGGAGGCGGGCGTCCCCGCGGCCTTCACCGACACCGTTCTGAAGGGCGGCCCCGGAGGTAAGGAGCTGGCAGAGCTGGTGCTGAAGGAGGTCGAGAAGGGGAGCGAGTTCCACCACCTCTACCCGCTGGACATGCCGGTCGACGAGAAAATTAGGACCATCGCCACGAGCATGTACAAGGTGGCCGATATCGAGCTATCGGCCGCGGCCAGGAGTGATCTGAGGAAGATCAAGAAGCTGGGCGCCGAAGAGCTGCCCATATGCATGGCCAAGACCCCGCTGAGTCTAACCGATAACGAGAGGATACAGGGTATGCCGCCAGAGGGCTACGTGCTCCCCATCGTCAAGCTCAAGCCGAGCACAGGCGTAGGGTTCATCGTGGCCTACTGCGGGGACATCAGCACTATGCCCGCCCATCCGACCAAGCCGGCTGCCAACGACATGGACATCGACGAGGACGGCGTCATCAAGGGGCTGAGCTGAGATGGCTGTCATCTTGGACGGGAAAGAGACCTCTGAGAAGGTGATGGAGGAGCTCGCAGCCCGGGTCGAGGAGCTGAAGGTGAAGGGAGTCACTCCCACCCTCGGCCTCGTGCTTACGGGCACCGACAAGTACTCAAAGCGCTACGTAAGGATGAAGGCCAACAGAGCTGAGAAACTGGGCATGGAGGCCCGCTTCCACCACTTGGAGGAGACTACCACCGAGGAGGTCGTCAAGCTCGTCGAGGGGCTCTGCGCGGATCCCGAGGTCCACGGAGTCCTGGTCCAGCTGCCGGTGGCTGAGGGTCTGGATGAGGGGGCCATAGTGGAAGCCGTCACCCCTGAGAAAGACGTGGACGGGATCTCCCCGTCGACCTTGGGCAAGATCCTGCTGGGTGAGGAGTCGTTCCTCCCGGCTGGCGTCGATGCCATAATGGAGCTATTCAGGCGGTACGACCTCGACCCTGAGGGGAAGCACTGGGTCGTAGCCGGCTCCTCAAACTGGCTGGGGAAGCCTCTCATCGCGCTCCTCACCAACATGAAGGTCACTGTCGCCTCATGCGGAAAGGACGACCCGAATATGTTGGAGCTGGTAAGGAAAGCGGATGTGGTCTGCACGGAGCTGTCCCAGAAGCACGCCGTGACCGCTGATATGGTGAAGGATGGCGTCATCGTCATCGACAACGGGAACAACTATGAGGGCAAGAAGGTATTCGGCGACGTCGACTACGAGGCCGTCTCGGAGAAGGCTAGCGCCATCACGCCTGTGCCCGGCGGGGTAGGCCCCCTACTCGTGACGATGTTGATGAGCAACACCGTGAAGGCGGCCTCCCTGTCAAGCGTTTAAAAGGTAGTTCCCCTCTATTTCTTTGCGATCATACAATGTCACGTGGGGGCTCAAGGCGTGCGCGCCGGATGATGAAGCAGATGGGTCTCAAGATGGATGAGCTAGGCGACATAGACCGCGTCATCCTCCAGGGGCCTAAGAGGGAGATCGTCATCGAGGGGGCCTCGGTCACCTCGATAAACATGCAGGGTCAGAAGATGTACCAGATAGCCGGAGGTAACGTCACCGAGGAGGCGCTGGAGAAGGGGGTTGAGATCCCCGAGGAGGACGTGCTCCTCGTCTCCCAGCAGACAGGGGTCAGCATGGATAGGGCGAAGGCGGCCTTGGAGGACGCTGAGGGCGATCTCGCAAGGGCCATCCTGATGCTCACGACGGGGTGAAGGCCCCGTACAGAAGTTTTCTCCCGCTTTCCTAATCCTTTTAATCCTTCGCACTCCTTACTGTTTGATATTCGCTGGAATGTTTTCCGCGAGATGAGACGAGGACTGCGTCTGGGCATGGAGGTCAATATTTGGCGCTGACGGTGAGGCGCAGCAGGGGAGTGATCGTCGAGTATGGGGACTCAGGCGTCACGTTCGATCCCTCCAACTCCTCGGAGCACCCCATCTTCGTGAGCCACGCCCACGCCGACCACGCGTCGTCATTCAGGAAACCGGATCTCGTGAAGTACGCCACGGAGCCCACGTACAAACTCCTTGAGGTCCTGGGCTGGAGGAAACTGGGTAACTGGAGGCCCATCTCCGTTGGTGGATCCGTCAAGTTGGGGGACATAGAGGTTCGAGCCCTCAACGCCGGGCACGTCCTTGGCTCGGTGCAGTTCGAGGCGTCCACCCCTGAGGGGACGATCCTCTACACGGGGGACTTCAGCCTCGGGAACAGCTACACCATGGAGGCGGCGGAGGCGGTGAGGTGCGATCTCATGGTGATCGAGACGACCTTCGGCGCCCCGATGTTCAAGTTCCCGAAGAGGCAGGACGTCGCCCTGGAGATGGTGAGGTGGGCTGTGATGGAGGCCATCCCGGCGGGGAGGGTCCCCACGTTCAGGACCGACTCCATAGGGAACGCACAGGAGGTCATCTCAGCGTTTAATCTCCTCACGAACGTCCCCGTGGTGACCTCCAAGAGTGTCACCAGGGTCAGCGATGTCTACAGGATGTACGGCCACGAACTCGACTATGTCGACGCGGACTCCCCTGAGGGGAGGGAGCTCCTGGACGATGGGAAGTGTGTCCTGATTGCACCGAAGGGTGCCAAGTTAAAGCGGGATAACCTGGATACGGCTCTGGCCTCGGGCTGGGCGGTGATGATGAGGAACAGGGGGAGGGCCTTCCCGTTGAGCGACCACGCGGACTTCAGGGAGCTCCTCAGCTTCATCAGGAGGTGCCGCCCGAAGCGGGTGCTCACGTTCCACGGAGGGAAGATGACTAAGGGCTTTGCCGAGTACGTTAGGAATCGGCTTGGCATCGACGCTGGGCCCCTGACGAGCCGTGAGGAGACGATCCACGGGCCTGTTACCAGGGGGGAGCTCCGGATGAAGGTGTGCTACGAGCAACTGCTAAGGACCGTGCGTATCCCGGGCTTCGAGTACACCTCCCCTTGGTTGGTGAAGGAGATGGCGCGTAGGGGATTCACGCGAAGCGAGACGGAGGCGGCGCTGACGCACCTGGTGGATCGCCGTGTGCTGGAGCTGACGGCTTCCGGGGTGAGGTTGACCTAGATCGCCTTGGGTTAAGTTTTCATGCTAGTAGAGGGAGATTGTTGGATATGTCTGACGAGGTGAGGGCGCACACGGCGCTTCACGTCCTGAAAGGCGCCGCCGTCGAGGTCCTCGGGGTGAAGTGGACCGCCGGGGTGAGCGTGAGTGGCTCCCACGGGAGGCTAACCCTGCAGTTTGACAGGAAGCCCACAGATGACGAGATGCGGAGGGTCGAGGATGCGGCTAACAGGGCGGTCGCCGAGGACGTCAGGGTGGAGGAGCTTGTGATGGGTAGGGCTGAGGCTGAGGAGCGGTGGGGGGACCTGATCTACGACCTGTTTCCCATCCCGGAGTCTGTCACCGAGTTGAGCATCTGCCATATACCAGGGTGGAATGTGAACGCCTGTAACCGGGAGCACTGCTCCTCCACGGGCGAGATAGGCTCCCTGGTTATCTCCAAGTACAGGTACAGGGCGAATAAGGGGGTCCTGGAGATCTCCTTCGACGTCGGTTGAGTGTCAGCGTTCTAGGGTCGTGGGGATCGTTGTCGGGCCTTCAGGCCGTTGTAGAGGATGAATAGGCCGACGAGGATTATCATGTACGGCCACAGGCTGTCCCATGTGTAGCCCCACCAGTCCTCTGCGAGGGAGATGAGCCCGGAGGCGAGGATGAGCAGGCCGATGAGGAGCCCCCAGTTCCTCGCGTCCCCTTCATCCTTCTCGTTTTTTTCATCCCTCTCGTCCTTCTCCTCTTTCTCGATCCTCTCTTCCTTTTCGTCCTTCTCGTCCCTGCTGTATGTGCGCCTCATCCCTTCCCTGAGGGGGGCGCCACATTTTATGCAGTAGTCAGCGTCGTCCTCGTTCTGTGCTCCGCAGTCTGGGCAGTATAACATCTAATCACCGATGTTTCTAGGTTGTATCGACGGTTTTTGAAGGTTTTGGGGTGTATGCGTCTACAGCTGGGCGTCGAAGTCTCGGATAAACTGGTCCAGAGATTCGAGGGGAATGCTGGCACCGCTTGCCCTCTTGTGACCTCCACCGAATCCGTCGATCTTCTCTGCGATCTCCCTCGTGGTCTTCCCCAGGTGGTAGTCGAGGCCTCTCTTGCTCCTGAGGGAGATGTTGACCCGTCCATCGTCCTTCACCACGTAGCAGAGGCCGACCTTGGTCCCTATGGCGTCGACTATCAGCCCTGCCACCGTCCCGATGGGCTTCCCCTCGGGGGTCTCGCAGTAGGCCATGACGTTGAGCCTCTTGCAGATCTTGGGTAGGACCTCGACTATCTCCGCCATCTCCTCTAGGTGGGCCAGCGCGGTCTCGTGGACCCCTCTGATGCGGTGGGGGTAGTCGAGCCTGCTGAGCCCCTCCACTATGGGCTCCCTGAACTCCGGGGTCTGGTCCCGGGTGAGGGCGTAGGCCAGCATGAGGGCCTCCAGCTGGGTGAACTGCCTGTCGTACTCCCTGAGGAGGTCCGTGGCTATGGGACCGTCCTCGAACTGGTCAGCCCATGCCCCGTAGGCTGCCAGCCTCCCGGCGTCCCTGCCCAGCTCGTCTCTGTATTGGTTGTAGAGAAGCACGCTGGCGCAGTCGTTCGTCTCGTGGACGACCGTCACCCCCATCTCCCGCAGCTGCTCCAGTATTGACTCCTCGGTGGGGTGGTGGTCCACGAGGGTCATGGAGGCGAAGCCCTGGATCCTCTCGATCTCCCCTGTGAGGTCCTTCCTGAGGTTCATGTCACAGATGTAGACCTCCTCTACTGGGGGCTGCACGCTCTTCAGGGCGTCCTCGAGCTCGTCGTAGGTCGCGAGGATCAGCGTTGCGTCCTTGAGGAGACGCATGTACGAGGCGCAGATAAGCCCGTCGGCGTCCTCGCCGTGGGAGATGCAGAGCGTTCTGGTGGAGGTCATATCGCTTCTCTTGGATGGTTCCCCTTAAAAAGGGCGTGCCTTGGACCGGTTCGATAGTCCTAAGTAGATGTTGGTTTACCTTGGTCTGAGGCTGTGCGATTATGCATGACGGTTCTGAGGGGCTAGTGTACGAGGTAGTCGAGGGTTGGGGGCCGCTCCCCGAGGGCTGGGAGCTGGGTATGGCGATAGGCGTGTCCATGGACTCACGTGGCAGGGTCTACGTCTTCTGCAGGGGCACCCATCCTGTCGTGGTCTTCGACAGGGAGGGAGGTGTACTGGACTCGTGGGGGGACGGGATCTTTACGACGCCCCACCACATCCACATCGACGGAGATGATGGTGTCTGGTTGACCGACTCGGGGGATCACACCGTTCGGAAGTTCACGACCGAGGGGGAGCTCCTGCACACCCTTGGGGTGAAGGACGTCCCAGGGGAGGAGGGGGCTCCGTTCAACCGGCCTGCGGACACGTTTGTACTGCCGTCTGGGGAGTTCTACGTCGCCGATGGATACGTGAATTCCAGGGTCCATAAGTACTCGGCTGACTGCGAGCTGGAGTTCTCCTGGGGTGGGCCGGGGGACGGTCCCGGTGAGTTCGAGATCCCCCATGGGGTCTGGGTTAAGGGTGACCGGGTCTACGTGGCCGATCGCCAGAATAATCGTATCCAGGTCTTCACCCTCGGCGGGGAGTACCTAGAGGAGTGGGGGGGCTTCCTGCAGCCCTGTAATCTGTTCATGGCTGGGGGGCGGATCTATGTCCCGGAGCTCCAGGGGAGGGTAAGTATCCTCGACGGGGAGGGGGGTCTTCTCACCCGTCTGGGCGGGGAGAGGGGGCATGAGCCAGGCGAGTTTTTCGCCCCCCATAGCGTCTATGTGGACTCGAATGGCGATCTCTACGTCGCTGAGACTTTGGCTGGGGCGCGGGTCCAGAAGTTCGTGCTGAGGGACTGATCCCCTCTTTTCTCTTCTCACTGTGGTGTCGGTATCTGTCGCTACGAGTCATTGCTTGGTGTATGTGACCGCTCGGATGGCGGATCGGTGACGATCTGCTATCATCCGTGGATTTCCGGTAGATTAACTGCCCTTCGGGGTGGGACCCACAGATCGTTGGGAAACGCATGAAACCAGCGAATTGCTTCGTGGTCCTGTGGGTCCCATGTCCTTTGTGTGGGCGTCTGTTTTTGAGCTTTGCGCGTGGGTAAGTGTGATATGTCGGGGGGCTGCCTGCTTCCCTGGGTGTGGGTTTGAGGGCTTTTCCGCCTCTTCTGACGGCCATCGTTGCCCGGGAGCTCCTTGGTGGAGCCGTGCGTGTGTCCCTGGATCTGGGGCGCTCGGAGGTGGGTGTGGAGCACGTGGAGGGCGGGGCCCTGCTCCCTGACGGGAGCCTGTTGGGGAGGGGAGAGCTGGAGAGGGTGGCGGGTCAGGAGGGGGGCGTCTTCTTCCCCCGTGATGGAGTTATCCTCCAGGTTGCCCTGGCCGGTGACCACTTCTTTAAGCTGCTGCCGACGGCGGGTGCGCCGACGGTGGAGGTTGACGGTGTGAGGATGCACAGGACCAGGGGGACTACGCCGGATGCCGATGCTGGGCTGAAGCTGGATGCGCTGGGGGTGGGGGGATGCCGGGTGCTGGATACCTGTGCGGGTCTGGGGTACACTGCGTTGGGGGCGGTGGGGAGGGGGGCCGAGCTCGTGGTGAGCGTGGAGCTGAGGCCTGAGGTGTTGCGTATCGTGGAGCTGAATCCGTGGTCGGGGGGGTTGATGGGAGGCGATGTGTGTCTTCTCCTTGGTGATGTGTTCCATGTGGTTGAGTCCTTCCCCGACGGACTCTTCGACTGCGTGATTCATGATCCCCCCACCCTCTCCCACGCCGGCCACCTGTACGGGGGGGAGTTCTACTCCCGGCTGTCCCGTGTGATGAGGCCCGGGGGGAGGCTATTCCATTATACGGGTGAGCCGGGGTCGCGGTTTCGGGGTGTGGACCTGAGGCGGGGCGTGATGGAGCGGCTGAGGCGTGCCGGTTTCCGGGGTCTTTGCTGGGACGACCGTGTCCTGGGGGTGCTCGGGGAGCGGCGCTGAGGTTTCTCCTCGGGTCAGAAATATATGTGGGCACGGTGTATTCTGTTGTTGCGCCTCGGTAGCTCAGTGGCCAGAGCGGCAGCCTTGTAAGCTGTTGGCCGCGGGTTCGACTCCCGCCCGGGGCTCCATCTCATGCGGCTGGATTAGGATAGCTGTTTCTGGGTCTGCATAGGCACCCGTTTTGGTATGATCAAGGTGGCGGACGGGGTTTTTTCGGTTTCCTTTCGGTGTTTGGCTTGATTTTCACTCTCAGACACGTGACTCCCCCTCCCCCCTAGGCATCCGAGAGGGTAAAGGCTATACGGGTTCGGGGTGTTTTCATACTGAGTTGTTCTCACGCGTAGCGGTCGTAAAAGGAGAGCGGGGTCTGGATCCCGTGTACAGGGCCCTCGACCTCATTGATTATCAGGAAGCCTTGGAGCCATGGGACACGGTCCTCGTCAAGGTGAACCTCCTAACCTCCGACACCTACGAGACTGGTATCACGACGGACCCCGTCGTCGTCGAGGCGATCATCAACCGGGTGATGGACCTCGGGAAGCGGGCCGTCGTGGTTGAGACGGAGGGGGGGACCACCTCCCCGGACACGGCTGTCGTCGAGACCGGGATGATGGAGGTCATCGACCGCCTCGGGGCCGAGTACGTGAACATGAGGAGGCTGCCGGAGAAGGTCACCCTGGAGGTGGAGGACCCGAGTGCGATCGACAGCTTCGAGGTCGCCAGGGTCGCGACGGAGTCCGCCATCGTAAGCGCCGCCTCCCTGAAGACGCTCCACCACACGGCGATCACCATGGGACTCAAGAACATGTTCGGCATGCTCACCACGAGGTGGAAGTTCAGCTACCACCGCTTCGGGATGAACAAGGTGATCCACGACATCTGCAAGACCCTGCCTCCTACACTCACCGTCATCGACGGCTTCTACGGTAAGGAGGGGCGGGGGGCGTGGAGCAGCAACCCTGTGAAGATGGACACTATCATCGCGAGCTCCGACCCCGTCGCCGCGGACGCCACGGGAGCTAGGGTCATAGGGATCGACCCCGGGTCCATCAGCCACGTGAGGTGGCTTCACGAGAGCGGCGTCGGCGAGATGAACGACGTCGAGGTCGTCGGCGACGGCATAGAGGCCGTCTACAGGCAGTGGGACAGGGGTCTGTGAGGAGCGCGATCAAGATGATTATGGGAAGTTTCCTGTTTCAAGCAGGATCACGAGATTGATCATGAGGATCCCCAACTAGAATTCTTGGCTTCCTAGATTATAATATTGGTACGAAAAATGGTTGAAGAAATAGTAAGCATATGTGGGGGGTATTCCCCTAGCGTCCGCCGGAGACCTTTATCTCCTTCAGCTTCAGCGCGGGGGAGGTGGACCCCCCCTCCAGAAGGACCTCCCGAGACAGCCCCTCGATGTTCTTTAGGAACTCGAAGACCGTGGTCCCCACCATCGTATTCTTCACCGGATGGACGACCTCGCCGTCCTCGATGTAGTGGCCGCTGTTCACCATGCTGGAGATGTTCGTGGAGCTGGGACGCGCCCTCAAGCCCCCGTCCTCCATGAGTATCCCCCTCTTCGTCTCGGAGATCAGCTCATCCAGCGCCCATGTCCCCGGCGAGATTAGGATGTTGGTGAGGCTGGGAGCCGGTTTCGAGGTCATGCCCCTCCTGCTGGCGTTCCCCGTATTCGAGATGCCGAGGCGACCCGCCGAGTAGGAGTCTGTGATGAACGTCTTCAGCACCCCTCCGTCGAGGATCTTCAGCCTAGTGGCTGGGGCTCCCTCCGCGTCGAAGGGGCGTGAGCCGGCTCCCCCGGGGATAAATGGGTCGTCCACAACGGTGAGTATGGGTGAGGCGACCTCGTCCCCGATGTTGTCTGAGAGGAACGAGTTTCCCAGGGCGACGCTGAGCCCGTTCACCCCTGTCCCTAGGACGCCGGCGATGGAGCCCCTGGCGCTCCTGAAGTCCAGGATGAGGTCCATGGTCCCCGTGGAGACCTTCTTGGCCCCCAGACGGGCAATGGCTTTCTCCGCCGCCTCCTTCCCCGCTTCCACCGGGTTGAACTCCTCGAGGCTCCTCCCGATGATTGAGCCCCTCCCCATGGCGACGTCCTCGCCCCTCTCCGCCTTTGTGCCTATGGAGCCCCCGATGGAGGTGCCCCTCACCTCGCACTCGACTCCCAGGGAGTTGACCACGGCGACCTCCCCGATGCCCTTGGTTAGGCTCCCGGAGACCGTGAGCTCACCGTCCCCGGATGCCAGCTTGACCCCCTCCATGAAGCCCTCCGTGAGCACCTCGAATGGGGCATTGGCCAGCCCCTCGTCGTACAGCCCCTCCACGGTGCCGTACTCTGAGGGCTCCGGAAGGGATTTGAACTCGGGGTCGCTGATGGTCCCTTTCGCAAGCTGGTAGGCCCTCTCCACCGCCCCCTTTACCTCACCAATCCTTGACGTCGCGGAGACGCCGAGGGCGCCTCCCACGTACACCCGCACGCCGGCGCCCCCCATCTCCACCACGTCTCCGCCTATGACGTGGGCCTTCCTGACGCTGATCCGGGTCTGTTGCTGATTCGCTATGTAGACCTCGACCTGGTCGGCCCCGAGGGCTACCCCGTGGGAGACCCCCTTCTTTGCGGCCGAGAGTATGTCGGACATCTCATCTCCCTCCTACCACGACGCCCTTCACCGCCATGTTGGGGCCGCCCATACCGACGGGCGCCGTCTGGCTCCCCTTGCCGCAGCTCCCGCTGCGCATCTTGTGCTCCTTCCCGACGCCCATGACGTTGGCCAATACCTCCAGGGTCATCCCGGACATGGCCACGTTCTGGGTGAGGGGGCCCAGCTCCCCGCCCTTGATGACCTGCCCCTCCTGGGTGGAGAAGAAGAACTGGCCTATGGAGGGGTTCACGTATCCTCCCCCTGACTTCTTCAGGAAGACCCCGTCCCCCACCTCCTGGCAGAGCTCCTCGATGCTCATGTCGCCGCCGTCGATGTAGGTGTTCCCCATACGGACGATGGGCTTCCAGTTGTAGTCCATGGCCCTCGCCGCGCCGTTGGGCTCCACCCCCATCCTCGCCGCGGTCTCCAGGGAGTGGTAGAACTCCTTCTGGACGCCGTCCTCCACCATAACCCTCCGCCGGGTCCTGGTGCCCTCGGAGTCGTAGGGATAGTAGCCCCTCAGCCCCTCGATGGTGGGGTCGTCGATGACCGTGATCTCGGGGACGCCGACCTTACTCCCGATCTTGTCCTTCAGCACGGACATGTTCCCCTGGATGCCGTCCGCCTCCATGGCGTGGCCGAATGCCTCGTGGATGAAGAGGCCGACTAGTGAGGGGTCCATGACGATGTCCAGCCGCCCGCTGGGGGGCTTCTCGGCCTCCAATAGGGCGACTGCCCGCTTCCCGACCAGCGCCCCCATCTCCACCGGGTCCACCTCCTCCACGGTCTCCCATCCCCAGGTGGAGCCCACGCTCTCCCCCGCGTTCTGGATGAGGGAGCCCTCCCGCGCCGTCGCGTTGCCCCTCACCGAGATATAGCAGTTGGAGACGTCCACCTCGGTGCCCAGGGAGTTGACGATGACCTCCCTCCTCACGGTGTCTGAGAGGCTGGCCGTCGAGACCTTGATCCTGTCGCTCACCCCCCGGATGTGCTCGTCGAGCTCCACGGCCACCCTGATCTTCTCCTCCATGGCGATCTCCCTCGGGTCGGAGGCTACCTTCAGGGGGGCATTCCCCTCGTAGACGTACTCCTCCGGGACGACCCCCGGCTCCCCGATGCTCTTCGCCATTGCCTTGGCCATGTTCACTGCAGTCCACATGGCGTCCAGGAGAGCATCCTCCCCGAAGCTCGTGGTGGTGGAGAAGCCCCACGCCCCGCCGATAAGGGCCCGTAGAGCAGCCCCGACGTTCGCCTGGCTTGAGGTCTGGTCGGCGACACCGTTCCTAATTGCGATGTTGGTGGTCTCGCCGATGAAGAACCTGACATCAAGGAAGTCTCCCTTCTCTGGGCTGAAGTGCTCCAGGACGCCCCGCGCCCTGTCCAAATAATCTACCATCCGGATTCCACGTCCAGATATACTCTAATTTAATATAATACAGTACGGAATTCACAACCACAAGGGATTTTATTAGTTTAACAACGGAGTATCTAACGTGCTCAAACGCAGGAGAGGCGTCTCAACCCTCATCGGGGTCGCGTTCTTCCTACTCATATTCATGACGGGCTTCGCCTACTACGCCTTGATGCTCCAGGCGCGGCAGAGGTACGACACCGTCGTCCACGAGATGAACGAGTTCGACAGGAGAAGTGTAGGTGAGGAGCTCACTGTCGTTGATGTAAACGTGACAGCTCTTAACAATGTCAACATCACGGCGGTGAACCTTGGGCCCTCCTCAGCCCACATCGTTTGGATAGGTATCATGAACGAGGCTAACAACACCCAGGACTACTATGACGCGGATGTCTACATCAGACCGGCCGAGACTCAGACGGGGATCAGCAACGAGAGCATCACCGTCTACGCCGGTCAGACGTTCACCGTACAGCTTGTCACTGAGCTGGGTAACATCTACACCTTCACATATACACCGGATACCGGTTTCGCTGGCGGAGAGACCCGATATCACCATGTCGACGAGTTCACCGACAATTATGCCCCTGCAACGCAGGGCACGCACAGCTTCTTCTCGGCGCAGCAGGACGGGCCAGATGGGATAATGGATGTGATGACCGAGGCAAGTACAGGAATAGGTAAGCAGAACATCACTCTGATCTCGGGGGAGTCGTTCGAGGGAGCCTGGCCTCCCCTGGGCTGGACTGAGACCCCTGGAGACAACCGCTGGAACCAGGAGTCCGATCAGGTCTACGACGGCGCCTTCTCGGCGGACTTCGACGGGCAGAACCCAGGTCAGACAGGCAATCTTGAGACGCCTGATCTGGACCTCACGGGGGCCTCGTCGCTCTATCTGGAGTTCTGGTACAGGGACGATGACCTTGACCCCAACGAGTATGTGTTGGAGTTCTACGACGGCACGGCTTGGGACCTCATCGAGGACCTGGGCTTCACCATCCAGGAGGACCAGTGGCTCCACTACTCGGTGAACGTCTCCGACCCGCAGTACTTCATCGTCAACTTCAGGATCAGGTGGAACTGCGACGACGTCGAGAACGGCGAGACCGCTTTCCTGGACCTCGTGACAGTCACGAAGGAGGTCCTCCAGACAAACTACGACCTCGACCTAGAAGTCAGCTGGTCCGACGTGGCCTTCGACGAGGACAACGAGTGGCTCTGCATCTATGGGGGCACCCAGGGAGCCGAGTCGCTGATCGTTGACGCATGGGATGGGCTTGCATGGGCAACCGTCTTCAACGATCTCCAGCCAGGATGGAACAACGCCGACGTGTCCGCCTACCTGACCTCCTCGACATTCACGATCCGTTTCAGGGGAGGGGTAGTCGTCGGCGACACGGTTCAGGACAGCTGGGAGGTCGACGTCAACTTCCTCCACGTCTGGACGTATGCGCCGCCTTAGATGTGGCTCGTTCCCCTACAGGTCAATGGAGGGGTATTCGTGATCGTTCCACCTCTTCCAGGCACGCACGCAACCACATAAAGACCTACGGGGGACTCCCAGCCCTCACTTGAGGAGGGGGTTCCTGTAGCAGGAAGAGACCGGGCACCCCGGGCACCACAGGTTCTCGTACTTGCTACAATCCGTACAGTTCTTCTCGCATGGAGGCGCCCCTCCGTCTTTAGCGTAGACCTTGACTGGCATATATCCGTGGATGGGCGTCCCGAGGTAGTAGGCGTAGACGACGTCCACGTTCTCGGCGTCCCTCATCGCCTCCACCGTTGAGTGAAGGGCTTTGTCGTCCTCTCCCCAGAGGGCCAGGTGGAGGTTCGCCTTGCCCGTGGTCCTGAACATGTTGGTCACCCTGGGGCAGTGGGTCAGGCACCTCTCGAAGTCCATCCTCGTCTCGCTGTTCTTGACCTCGAGGCCGATGCAGGCCATCTTGTACCCGAACTTGGCCATGTTCACCCCGCCGGTGACTATCACTAGTTCCTCGTCCATAAGCCGCTTCAGCCTGTTTGTCACCGTTGGCCTGGATGAGCCCACCTTCTCGGCGAGTTCGGTTATCGTCGCCCTGCCGTCCTCCTGGAGTTGAAGTACTAGCTTAAGGTCCAGGTCGTCGATATTGTCGTTCATGACACTTCCACACAGATTGATTTGACAGATATTTAACTTATTTTATGATTAATATGCACTATTATGAACTTAACTCCAAGGTTTATTTTACATTTTGAATTAATAATGAAGGCTTTGGCTAAACGGAGAGACCGCATTCACTTCTTGGTTGACCTTCTCTTCCGTGAGCCCTTCTTGTCTCCGTGGATCATCCTCATGTGCTGCTTCATCCCCCCTTCGGTGTTGAAACCCTTCCCGCAGACGGGGCACGCCACCACCACGGCGTTCAGCTCCACCTTCTTCCCCAGAAGCCCCTTCCGGAACTGCTGCACCAGGGTCTCACCTCGGTCGTAGCTCAAGGGCCGGTCGTTGTCGACGACCATCTTGATGGTGACGTTGAACGTGTTGAACTTGTCCTCGTCGCGCTCCAGGCTGACCTCGCCTATCACGCCCTTCAGCTTCTGGTTCTCCTCGCTCAAATATGCCACCTCGGGGTTCAATCACAAATACTGTGAAGCTCACGAGTTCATTGGCTGCGATCCCTTAAAGCTCTGCCTCAGATCCCTACGGTTCGTGCAGGAAAAAGAGAAATACTCCCGTTGACAGTCTTGCGTTCATTGCATCAGGGGGTTAAGTTTAGATGGAGTTTGAGATCAAGGAATGGGCCTCGACCGAGAAGGTCGGCAGCGCGTACTCTTTCGTTCATCACGGGAAGTTCCACGGGGTCCTGGAGACAAAGGTCGGAGCCTACAGGGGGGATCACGTTCACCCCTTCGACCAGTACACGCTCCTGCTGAAGGGGAAGGCCAGCAACTATCTATACGTCGACGGCGAGAGGGTCGAGGAGCCCCTGGAGCTCGGCAAGGTAGCCGTCGTCCCAGCCGGGGTCCCCCACATCCTCGTCCCCGAGGAGGAGATCTTCACCTTCGAGTGGTGGGACGGCGACTTCATCGCCGACGTCTGCGAGGGCATCTTCGACGACCTCACAGAGGGCCGGGTGGGCCCCCTCGACTAGCTGTACCTGATGGCGGCCCTTCCCACGGCGTTGTAGTTCTCACGGGGCATGTCCTGGTAGACCGTGCAGCCGGGGCCCAGCATGAATCCTCCGCCCTCCCCGGCGTCGTCGATGGCCTTCTTCACCTCTGCCTCCACCTCGGCGGGCGTCCCGGTCCTGAGGGTGGTGACCCTGTTGAGCCCCCCGCAGAGGGCGAACCTGTCGCCATAGATCTCCTTGGCCCTGTCGAGCCAGGTGTACTCGTGGGCGTCCCAGTTGATGCAGTCCACAGGGTACTCCCTGAACCAGCCTGACTCCATGAGCCCCTTGTCATCGGCGTTGCCCTGAGGTGTGCTGCAGATGTGCATCATCTTGATGGGGCAGTCCACCGCTTCAAGCACCCTCTTGTCGTAGCCGAGGGCGTACTCCTCGAGCTGCTCAACGGTGAGGTCGCGCCAGATGCGCCCTCCTCCCCCTATCCCGAAGAAGATTCCCGTGGCCCCCGCGTCCACGCATGCCTTAGCGAAGTCGGTGGTGGTCTCGGTGATGGTCTCCAAGCCCTGCCTCAGGGCATCGGTGTTGCTCTCCATGTCCTCCAGCACCCGCTCAGGGGTCCCGACGCCGTTCATGGCCTGGATGATAGGGCTGGGGATGGTGTAGATGAAGGGCATCCTGCGGAGGTCCCTGGCGAGGATCTCGTTCGCCCTCACGAACTCCCGGAGCTCCTTCATGGGGTCTAGGACCCACAGCTTCCCCCAGTCATCGGGCCCCTCCACCACGGTGGATAGGGTGGGGGCATCCTCACAGTTATCCCTGAAGTCGAACCTGCTCCCCCACTGCATCGCCATGAACCTGTAGTAGGGGGTGACCTTGAGGAGGTCCATCTTGTAGTCCAGCTCCCTCAGGAGGGCCATGTGGGCCGCAGCGGACTCCTCCCCGTCCCTGGTCGACTTCTCCCAGCTGTACCTCCCCAGCCAGTCCACGGCGGGGAAGTGGCCCCAGATGGACCAGGGCACCCTGTCAGGGACCTCCCGTCGCATCACGGCCATCACCCGCTCGAATCTCTCCGACTCCATAATCATCAGGAAAAACTATGCTAGTCAAAGTTTAAAAAACGGTTCTCGCGACGTCTTCATCGACGGCGGGCTTCGCCTCTATCAACGCTCTACAGTGAGCGCAGAAGTAGCAATCCACCCACGATAGCCACGTTTCCGAGGTTTGCCTGCAGCGGGACGTTCTGGGGGAATGCGTTCCACCAAGTCGCGAAGAGTGTGACGGACAGGGCGACGTTCACCCATGCTACTGTCCTCCACCAGCCCATGCCGTTCCACAGGCCGAAGGCGGTGGCTGCGAATCCGACGAGGGCCACTATCCAGAGTAGGCTCAGAGCCTTCTGGACGCCCTCATTCAGCTGAAGCCTGTCGTTGAGGAGCCATGACGTGTCCGAGAAGCCCTCTGATTTTATGATCCCGAAGGTCATCAGGGGCCCAAGTACGTGTCCTAGGCCGTGTAGTGTGACGATGGCTGCGAGGATTATTCTTGCCTCCATATTCTCACCTCCGATCAGTTCAACTCGTCTTGGGGCCTGGCGACGCCGGCGATGAATCGGATGTGCTGTGCCATCTTCTCCTCCACCGGTCCGGTGTCCATGCCCCAGAACTTCAGGAGATTGTACTCGAATCGGAGGGCGAGCATTGGGTACGAGTAGGCGTTGGCCAGGGCCTTCGTGTCAACCTGACCCACGATACCGCGGCCCTTCATCTTGGTGAAGATGAGCTCGACGAGCTCCTGCTGTCTGCTGAAGAGCTCCCTAAGGGCTATGTCCCTGGCCCTCCCGTCCCTGAACATCTCCTGGAAGACTATCAGGGAGATCTTCTCCATCCGGGGGTCCCCCGTGGCCGCCATGAACCGGCTCGTGCCCACCTTCCAGAACTCCTCGGGGGAGAGGGCGGAGATCCTCTCATCGATCTCCTCCTCGGTGAGGACGGTTCCCTCCATCCCCGAGGTGAACAGGTTGAATATGGATGTCAGTATCTCGTCCTTGCTACCATAGTGGTTGTAGATGGAGCTCTCCTTTATCCCGACGGATCTCGCCAGCTCTCGGATAGAGACGCCGTTGTATCCCTTCTGGGATATGAGCTCTATCGCTTCTTCGAGGATCCTCTGCTTTGTCTCCTCGCCTCGGCCTCGTTTTTCTTTCCTGTTCTCCATCTCCGAATGTCTCCCTAACTAACGTTTGTTAGTCTCCCGTATATAAAACTAACGACCGTTCGTTTATGTCCCCGCAGGAAGAGGAAATCCCTATAAGGATTGATCCTGTTGATATCCCCACTCAGAGGATTTTTTATGAAATACAGGAAATTCGGCAAGCTCGACTGGAAGCCCTCCGCCCTCGGCTTCGGGGCTATGAGGCTCCCCATTCTGGAGAACGACTCCAGCACGATCGACGAACCTCTCTCCATTGAGATGATCCGCTACGCCATCGACCACGGAGTCAACTACGTGGACTCCGCATACGGATACCACGGCGGGAACAGCGAGAGGCTCGTGGGGAAGGCGCTGAAGGACGGCTACAGGGAGAAGGTGATGCTCGCCACCAAGATGCCCACCTGGCTCACCCAGGAGTACGGCGACTTCGACAAGTACCTCGACGAGCAGCTGGGTAAGCTCCAGACGGACAGGATAGACTTCTACCTCCTCCACGGCCTCAACAAGGGCCGGTGGCCCGGCCTCAAGGAGCTGGGGGTCACCAAGTGGGCTGAGGGGGCCATCGCCGACGGAAGGATAGGCCACATCGGCTTCAGCTTCCACGACGACCTCACCACATTCAAGGAGATCATCGACTACTACCCGGGCTGGGAGTTCTGCCAGATCCAGTACAACTACATGGACACCGAGTACCAGGCCGGAACAGAGGGCCTGAAGTACGCCGCATCGAAGGGCCTAGCCGTCGTCATCATGGAGCCCATAGCCGGAGGCAGGCTGGCGGTCCCACCGCCTGCGGAGATCCAAGCCATCTGGGATAGCGCCCCCGTGAAGAGGACCGCTGCAGAGTGGGCCCTCCAGTGGGTCTGGAACCAGCCCGAGGTCTCCCTCCTCCTCAGCGGCATGAGCGAGATGCGCCACGTCACCGAGAACGTTGAGAGCGCCGGCCGCTCAGGTGTCGGAACCCTGACGGAGCAGGAGTTGGCGATCATCGAGAACGTGAAGGAGAAGTACGGTGAACTGGGCTTCATCGGCTGCACCGAGTGCAGGTACTGCCAGCCCTGTCCCGAGGGCGTCGCCATACCCGAGATATTCGCCATATTCAACGAGTACTACGCCACGGACAAGGACGCAGCCGTCAAGGAGAAGTACATGGAGGAGATCGCCCCCGAGAACCGTGCCAGCAAGTGCGTCAGGTGCGGTGCATGCGAGGAGCTCTGCCCCCAGAACCTGCCCATCATGAGCCTCATGAACAGCGCCAAGAGGACCTTCGAGGGCGGCCGATAGTCGAACAGCGGGGGGCGACGGCCTCCCACCTCATTTTCTTTAGAAAGTACTAAGTGACCCGAGCCCCAATACTATAGGTTGTAGCTCTGGCTATGCGAATCTGAGGCTAGGATCGGAGGAAGAATGATGGAGTTCGACTTGGAGAAGTACACGCCCGTGCCCGTGAGGTACGAGCTCAGATACGTCATGCTCAAGAAGCTCCAGGAGGGGGAGGACCCCCTCCCGGACATCCAGGGGAGGGATGAGACCAAGCAGGACCTCATCCGGGCGGTCCTCAGCGGCTGCCACCCCTACCTCGTCTCCAGGGAGGGCACGGGCAAGACCCGCCTAGCCGAGTCCCTCGCCAGGCTCCTCCCCCCGGTCCCCAAGATCAAGGGCTGCCCCTACAACTGCGACCCCAAGTGGCCCGAGGAGTGGAAGTGCCCCGCCTGCAGGGGCGAGGACGACCACGAGATCGAGTTCATCTCCGGGAAGCAGCGCTACAGCCGTATCCAGGGGAACGAGTACACCAACGAGGCGAAGATCCTCGGAGTCAAGGACATCCAGGCCATAGTGAAGGGGGAGAGCCCCACCGACCCCAGGTCCTTCATAGGGACGGGGGTCCTCAGGGGGAACAGGGGCATCGTCGTCGTCGACGAGCTGCCGGCGATCCCCACGAAGGTCCAGGTGCTCTTCCACCCCATGCTCCAGGAGGACCGGATCATCCTCGAGGAGTACGCATGGGAGCGCCCCATAGACATCTTCTTCATCGCCACGGGGAACCCCACGGGCTTCGCCCACGTCAACCGCATCCCGGAGCCCCTCCTGGACCGCCTTGAGCTCATCCCCATGGGCCTCCCCGGGGAGGCGGTTGAGCGGGAGATAATGCACAGGGAGCGATTCAGGGTCTACGACGACCCCTACCGGGAGGGGGAGGACGATGAGCCCCAGGAGTACGCCCACATCACGCCGTCATCCCTCAGGAGGAGGGTCGCGGCGCCCTGGTGGATAATAGACATCATCGCCAAGGCCTCCCGGTACACCCGGGACTGCCCCAACATCGACAGGGGGGCCAGTATCAGGGGGAGCATCAAGGCCCTCGACCACACCTACTCCACCACGGAGATGAGGGGGGCCCGGGTCTCCAGCCTCGAGGACGCCCTCCGCGGCCTCAACCTCTCCCTCAGGGGGAGGATACGCCTCAGGGCCGACCTCATGGGCTTCGACGACAGGCCCAGCGTCATCATGGCCCGTTACGACGAGGTCGTCGAGGACGTCATGCACTACGCCGTCAGGGACGTCGGTGAGAGGGTCCTGGCGGGAGTCGAGGTCGGCCTCACAGACCTCGCAAAGGATGTGGAGGACCTCCTATACTCCGAGGGCGGCGTCAACGAGGGGTTGAAGTCCCACTCCGCATTATCCGAGGTCATGGACTGGATGGACGAGTCTGCACCAGAGGCCTCACCACACCTGGTCGACGAGCTCGAGGACCAGCTGAAAGCCCGCATCGAGGGAGCCGACCCGGAGACCGTAGAGGAGTACAGGCTCTCCGGCCTCGAGTTCATAGCGAACGCCCTAGTCGCCTCTAAAACGGTCTCAGCCTTCCCCAACGCCGAGAGAGCATTCTTCCCGAAGCGGATGGAGTCCTGATGCAGGTAGAGACCAGGCGTAACCCCTGCAGCGACCTCGCTAACCGGCAGCTGGAGATGCTCCGGGAGATCGCGAAGATGCAGATGGGACACGGCCTGGACTACGACTCCAAGATAATGGACGCCGCCCGGAAGCAGGCCCAGAGGAGATATCGGGAGTCCCGGAGCAGGAAGGAGCGCGCCGAGGAGGAGCTTGAGCACCTGGAGGCCGAGGAGATGCAGAGGTCCCTGGAGGAGCTCATGGGCTCGGGGGCGGAGCTCGACAACATCCTGGGCTCCATGGACCAGGAGGGCCACCTGGAGAGGACGAAGTCCGAGATAACCGAGCTCAGCGAGGAGCCCCAGCAGATGACCCGCAAGGACTTCGAGGACGCCCTCTCCGAGTTTGGCTCCAGGGGGCTCACGGACGCCAAGAAGCCCAAGATCACCCTCACCTCCAAGGGGGCGCGCCTCCTGGGCCAGGGATACCTGAGCAGGATACTGCAGCGCCTCTCCAGGAGAGGGGTCGGACCCCACAAGATACAGGACATCGGATACGGCCCCTGGCTCGCCTCGACTGTCCGCCCCTACGAGGTAGGGGACCCCTACGACAGGATCAGCATCCTCCACAGCCTCTTCGGCACCCTCGAGAGGGGAGCCACCTTCCAGGACCTCTCCCTTGAGGACTTCCGGGTCTTCGAGGCCATCCACAGCACCCAGGTCACATTCGGCATCCTCGTGGACCAGAGCGCCTCCATGAACCGGGCGGGGAAGCTTGAGGCCTCCGTGGAGACCGCCCTCGCCCTCAACGAGCTCATGCGGAGCCAGTTCCCAGAGGACAGGCTCCGCCTCTTCGCCTTCTCCGAGGAGGTCAAGGAGGTGGAGTCATGGGAGCTCCCCGGCATCGCCGTCCCCATGAGGTACACAGACGTCCGGGCCGCCATGCAGGTCTTCAGGCAGCTCGTGGCCAGCGAGACAGGGAACAAGCAGGCCCACCTCATCACCGACTCCGCCCCCAACTACGAGGACGGCGAGTACGTCGGCTTCGACGCAGCCTTCAAGGGGGTCGTCGAGGAGGCGAGGCGCTACAGGTCGGCGGGGATCACCCTCAACATAGTGATGCTCGACGACGACCCCAAGCGGGGGGAGATGGCGAAGTCCATAGCCCAGGAGAACCTGGGGAGAGTCTTCTTCGTCCGCCCCGGGGAGCTTGGGGAGGCCCTGGTGGAGGACTACCTCGTCTCTAAGCGGGAGTTTCTGCGTCTCTAGGAGGGGCGCGCGATGACCACCATCATCTCGCTCTCCTCGGTGAACTCACCCTTCTTCAGGTCGCCGTACCACTCAAGGACCTCGAAGCCAGCCTCGTCCAGCAGTGACCTCACGCCCTCCACGGAGTGGACGTAGACGTCGCTCCCATCGAAGTACCTCTCCACGATCCTGCCGTCCTCGACGACATCGTACCAGAGGCTCACCGACATGATGCGCCTCTCCACGTCCGTGCTGTGATATCCCGTCCGTACAATCAAGCTCTCCCCGAGGGGTTTCCTCTGGACGAACCAGCCCCCCGTCGCCTTCAAATTGGGGACGTGGGCGAGCTCGAACGCATAGACACCGCCTGTATCGATATGCCTCCTAATGGATTTGAGGGCTCCAAGCTGGTCCCCTCGGTCAAGTATGTGGTCGAAGCTGAAGCTGGGGAAGTAGACAAGCCCGAAGACGGTGTCCAGCTGGAAGTCCCTTACATCAGCCAGCTCCAGGTGCAGGAGACCCCTGACGCTCTCGGGCTCCTCCGCTACGTTCCTGTCGGCGGCCCTTAGCATATGGGGGGAGTTGTCGATGCCCCATGTCTCGACGCCCTCTCTTGCGAGCTGTATTGCGAGTCGGGCCGTGCCGACTCCAAGTTCTAAGGCCTTGTCGCCATATTTGTGGGCTAGCTCAATGTAGAACGGCGCATCGTTCTTGGCCCCGAAGAAGTCATAGAACCTCTCCGCCCCCTCGCGGTAACTCATGCTGCGTCCTCCTGTTTTACTGGTTGTCTTATCCAGTTTTATCCGTTTTGAAAGGAGGGCACTCCGGGGACAACGAAATCCGCTGGAGCTGATTTCGTTAATTTTGAAAATTGGAAACAATTAAGTTCTACCATCTCGCATAGAGTCTGTCCCCCCAGGTGCGGTCATGCGCCGGGGAAAGGATCCGAGTCCGCCGGAAAGGTATGAAAACTAGGTTTGGGCGGGCTCGTGTTCGAACACCTAGGTAAGATAGAGAATGGTCAATCTTAGTTTCATGGGTGGAACCCATGAGGTAGGCAGGAATGCGATCCTGCTAGAGTCTAATGAGAAGAAGCTCCTTATGGACTACGGAGTCCAGATAGGAGAAAAGCCGAACTTCCCGGGTCACGTCCGGGCCAAGGACCTCGACGGAATAGTCATCACCCACGCCCACCTGGACCACTCCGGGGGTGTGCCGATGTTCTACCTGTCCGAGCCGAAGCCCTTCTTCGCGACTTCGGCGACGACGGAGATAATGAGGGTCCTGCTGAGGGACATGATCAAGCTCAGCGGCTACTACCTCCCCTTCGAGTACATCGAGTACGACATAATGATGAGGAACCGGAACGACCTCGCCTACGGGCAGAAGGTCAAGATGGGAGACGTCGAGTTCAGCCTCTCCAACGCTGGCCACATCCAGGGGAGCGCCATGGTCGACGTGGAGACGGGGGGTAAGCGGGTCCTCTACACGGGGGACCTCAACACCTCGAACACCCGCCTCACCTACAGCGCCAAGGTGCCCCGGAAGAGGTACGATGCCGTCGTCATCGAGAGCACCTACGCCAACACGGACCACGAGGACAGGAAGAAGATAGAGGACTCCTTCGTCGCAGCGATCAAGGAGGTCCTCCGCAACAAGGGGAAGGTCCTGGTGCCCGCGTTCGCCGTGGGGAGGAGCCAGGAGATGCTCTACGTCATGAAGGCCAACAAGATCAACGCCAACATCATCGTCGACGGCATGGCGAAGGCGGTCAACCAGATCAGCCGTGACAGCCCGGACTTCATCAAGACCCCAAAGTCCTTCATTAAGGCCATAAACGGGGTAAGGGAGGTGAGGGGTTGGAGGGACAGGCGCACCGCCCTGAAGAAGGCGAACATCGTCGTCGCCCCATCGGGGATGCTCCAAGGGGGGACCGCAATGCACTACATGGAGAAGCTCGCTCTCGACGAGAGGAACGCCATATTCTTGGTGAGCTTCCAGGTCCCGGGGACGGGAGGCGCCAAGCTCTTGGAGTCGGGCTACTTCACCATCAAGGACGTGGAGCAGGAGGTGAAGGCTAAGGTACAGCACTTCGACTTCTCGTCCCACAGCGGGAAGACCCAGCTCAGGACGTTCCTCAGGGGAATCAAGGGCAAGCCCGACGTCTACGTCGTCCACGGCGAGTCCGAGAACTGCGTGGGCCTCGCCGAGTGGTGCCGAGACGAGCTCGACCTGAACGCCACAGCCCCCCAAGAAGGGGAGTCCTTCAAGGTCTAGACGATCCCTCAAGTCCTTCACCCTTTTTTCTTGGGAACGTTTAAATGCGGGATAGATAGGCTAAACAGGATTCTAATGGCGGATAGTGAAGGGGCTCAAGAGGCTCAGCAGAACCACACCCTCAGGTCCCTGATGAAGGGCAACATCCTCATCCTCACTGTCAGCCGGGTCATCTGGAGCATCTCGGGCGCCGTCGTCCGCCCATACATGTCGCTCTACATACTAGCCCTGGGAGGGAGCAAGCCTGTCATCGGATTCGCCAACGCTATGGCCGACCTCGCCGGCATGTTCCTCTACCCGCTGGGGGGCTACATCGCTGACAAGGCAGGTAGGGCGAAGCTCGTCGGGATAGCGACGTTCCTCTACGCCTCCAGCTTTTTCTTCTTCATCTTCGCGCCTAGCTGGGAGTGGCTCGCCGTCGGGATGGCGTACCAGCAGCTCGTCCTCTTCTACATGCCGGCGCTGAACGCCCTCATGGCGGACTCCATCCCCGTGGGGACGAGGGGCAAGATCCTCTCCATGATGATGGTGATACCCGAGGCCGTGCGCATTTTCATCCCATATGTCGGGGGTTGGCTCATATCCGTCTTCACCCTGGAGCCGGCGATGCGGATCGGATACACTGGGAGCTTCTTCCTCGCCTTGGTCGTGGCGATCATGAGGTACAGGTACCTCACGGAGACCATCGAGAACAGGACCAGCATAGGGCGGGATATCCCGCACATCATGAAGGAGTCCTACAGTGAGATGTACAAGTCCATCAAGTGGGTGTTCGGGAACCTCAAGGGCTACATGTACATCTCGATCCTCCTGGCTTTCATCGCGGCGGCCGTTCAGCCCTTCTACGTCCTCTTCGCCACGGAGGTGATAGGTCTCTCGGCGTACCAGTGGGGGACCGTGCTCCTGGCTGCCGGGCTCTCCAAGACCCTTCTGAGCATCACCATCGGTGACCTAGTCGACAAGTGGGGGGCCAGGAAGTGCATGTTCATCGCGCTCATCTTCGGGATCCCCTCCCTCCTCGCCTTCACGGGCTCCACAGGGTTCGTCACGACCGTCGTCATATACGTGTGCCTCATCATCAGCAACGCCTTCATGTGGATCGCCTCCAACGTCCTCCTGGCTGACACGATCCCCAAGAACACAAGGGGACGGATCATGGCCGCCCTGGGGCAGGGCGTAAACATAGGGGTCAGCGGCGGAGGTTACGCAAGGGGCTTCATCCTCTTCATCCCGGCGACGATCGGGGCCTACTTCGGGGGCTATATCTACGATTATAACCCTGCCCTGCCCTGGCTGCTCCAGGTCACGATTCTGGCGATCAGCATAGCCCTGACCTACATCTACATCAAGGAGCCCGAGACGGCTCAGGCGTGATCCGAAAAGCCTATTATTCCCCCCCTAGTTGAATAGGGATGCACCGCTAGGTGATTGATATGCCGAAAGAGGTCTTTGACGTCGACGAGTTCCTCGCCCTCACTCAGGGGGCGTCCAATTGCACAGTCAAGAGGCTGGACGACGTGACCAAGATCAAGGTCAGGTCGGGGAGATACCTGTACACCATAAAGCTGGAGACATCCGAGGCGGAGGGGCTCCTGGGAAGGATCCAGTGCCCAAAGGAAGAGCTCTGAGTCTAAAACGTGTAACCTTCTTCTAAAAGGGATAACGAATATCAGTGGCTTCACTCATTCTTATCGAAAGGTGTATCCATATGCCATATTGCAGGGAGTGCGGTGAGGAGGTCCCCGAGGGGTCGACGTTCTGCCCTAAGTGCGGTGCTCGGATCGGGTACGTCACCAGTTCGAGGCTGGCTACATGGGGGGAGAGGCTGGCGGCCTACCTCATAGACGCCATCCTGCTGGGGCTGATCCTGGGCTTCGTCACCCTGCCCGGCTACTACTGGATGCCCCATATGTGGAGTGTGCCGAGGTTCATCCCCTTCGTTGAGCTGGGCGGCAGAAACGTCGTAAACTTCATCTACTGGGCCCTGATGGAGGGGGTGTACGGTCAGTCCCTGGGGAAGATGGCCATGGGGATCGAGGTGGCCCACGTCGACGGGGGTCCCATCGACATCACGCGATCGGCAATCCAAGCCGCAGGGAAGGCTTTCCTGCTGCCCTTGGACTGCATAATCGGCTGGATCCTCTACCCGTCCAGCGGGAAGAGGCTCTTCAACTACATCTCGGAGACCGTCGTCATCAAGAAACGTGGCTGAGGTATAGACGCAAGCTTCATAATCACACTTCTTACCTCTTTTTCTTAGGGAATATTCTTAGTGGTTATTCTAAGGCGATTTTCTAACATGGATTTATTAACTCCTCTCTGTGCTAGAAAATCTTCTACATTTATAACCTCCCTTTGCGGTACTCATATAATTTCACTAGGATGTGATGATTTGAACTACTCAGACAAGATGGACGTCCTCGACCTAATCATCGAGACCCTGAAGCAGCACGAGAAGACCCTTGACGAGCTCGCATACAGGCTGGAGAACAGCCTCAGTGCAAAGAGCCCCCTTAGGCCCCCCCAGAACGAGAACGAGCTAGAGAGCTGGCGGTGATCGACGTGGAGAGCCAGCTGCGGACTGTGACCCCCTCCGAGGCGATGCACAAGGTCCTCAAAAGGGAGGACTGCCCCTGCCTCATGGGCTGCGAGGCACCCGTCACGAGGAATTTCTTCACCCGCATCTGCAACTCCACTCACTACCTTAACTGCCACCACTTCGCCAGGAAGATGGACGAGCTCAAGTCTCCCGTGACATGGCTCCAAGCCCTCGCCGTCCACGAGGAGAAGACGAAAGCCAAGAAGGGCTAAGGGATCACAGAGCCCAACCTATCCACGGATAAGCCAATCCGCATAACCTAAGTTATGACATGGGACTTACACGAGCTCTCATGATGCTTTCATTTAATTTTAATTATATCTATTGACGGATTGATTTATATTCAAAAAAACAATTATCTCTGGGAACATGACAGTCTTCAAATTCGATCCAGCGAAAAGTGGTCTCAGGAAGACCCTCAGGGAGTACGAGGAGATCGCCCTACGGTACATATGGGATGTGGGAGACGAGGGCGCAGGTTCAGGAAAGACTTGGATGCACGTGAACGAGCAGCTCAAGGACGGCAAGACAATCTCCAGGGCGTCTGTAATCTTCTACCTAAACAGGATGGTGGATGAGGGCGTCCTCAGCTTCAGGGACGCGACGGGTAAGGGCGGACACCACAGGATCTACATACCCAAGCTCGACGAGAGGGGCTATCAGAAGTACATCGTGGAGACCCTCTACAAGAGCGTGGCCAAAGATTTCCCCGAGGCCACCAAGGAAGTCCTGAAAGAGATCTGCTAACCGCCTCCTAGATATCTCTAATCTGCTGATGCTAACGACCTGGTCGGTTAGGTCGTAATCACCTGATAATTCTGATAACTACCGAAAAAACAAGATATTCAGAATATTTTTAAATTTCGGTTGTTTTTGAACGTATCCGGGTAGGGCGGATGCTTCCGGGATCTCCCCTTTATCAGTTTCACTCAGGTATTCCTGAAAATAATACGTTCAGCTTATAACCTGTCATAAAAGTGGAAATAATACATGACAGAGGATGAAAATCAAGTCGTAATAGGCCAGATGGGCCCATGCGGCATCGCCTGCGCGGCCTGCGTTCTGGGGAACGGGTCCGTCGCGGAGACGGCGAAGAAGACCAAGGAGTACATCCAGGGCTACGGCGTCGAGGAGTGGGCCCCAGAGGTCCCCGGCGGCTCTGAGATCGACTTCGAACAGTTCTACAATTACCTTGACTGGACGGCGACCCACACCAGGTGCAGGGGCTGCGAGAAGGGGGGAGGCCCCCCGGACTGCACCATCAGGAACTGCGCCAACGACAAGGGCTACCAGCTCTGCTCCGAGTGCGCCGAGCTCGAGGGCTGCGGTAAGTTCGACTGGCTGAAGGACCACGGGAAAGTCCTGAAGACGACCCTGGGCGAGTCGAGGGGCAGGTCGAAGCAGGAGCTCATCGAGGAGGCCCTCGCGAAGGGCGACCTGTGACTCCCTCTTTCATTATCCCTTTTTCCTTGACACTGGAACTCCGTTCAAGGTAACAAATTAATATCCCTCCGTGGGGTATACTTGGGATGCGCGACCGTGGTCCAGCCTGGTATGATTTCTGCCTGCCACGCAGACGACCCGGGTTCGAATCCCGGCGGTCGCACCATTCTGACTTTTCTCAGCCGCAAATGTCATACGCATCATAGGTTGACTATTCTGCGATGAATAATGCCTAGTAAGGATAAACAGTCCGCGCTGGACTGGGTCGAGGAGAACAAGGAGCTCCTCACCGACGTCCATCAGACCATCTGGGAGTACGCCGAGGTCGGCCTCCAGGAGCACAAGACAGCAAAGCTCGTGATCGATATTCTGGAGAAGAACGGCTTCAAAGTCGAGAAGGGGGTCGCCGGGATGCCCTCAGCCTTCGTCGCTACCTACGGTACGGGAGGCCCCGTCATAGGCCTCATGGGAGAGCTGGACGCCCTCCCGGGGATATCCAACAAGGCAGTGCCCTACAAGGAGCCCCTCAAGGAGGGGGCGCCTGGCCACGGATGCGGCCATAACAGCTACGCCACTACCGCCATGGGGGCCGGCATCGCAGCCAAGGAGGCCATGGACAAGCACAAGATCAAGGGGACGGTGAAGGTCTTCGGCTGCCCCGCCGAGGAGACCCTTGTCGGCAAGGTCTTCATGGTGAGGGACGGCGTCTTCGACGGCGTCGACGCCTGCCTGGGCCACCATCCGGGCGCCGCAAACGGTGTCAGGCTGGGGAGCGGCAACGCTATGAACTCCGTCAAGTTCGAGTTCCACGGCAGGGCCTCCCACGCCGGGGGCTCACCCCACAGGGGGATCAGCGCCCTCGACGCGGTGGAGCTCATGAACGTGGGGGTGAACTTCCTCAGGGAGCACGTCGTCCAGGAGACCCGGATGCACTACGTCATCGAGGACGGCGGCCACGAGCCCAACGTCGTCCCCGCCTACGCAAGGAGCTGGTACTACGTCAGGGCCCCCACCAGGGACCTGGTCAACGACTACTACGCGAGGGTGCTGGACATGGCCAAGGGCGCCGACCTCATGGCGAACACGACCCACGAGGTCAAGTTCCTCACAGGGGTCCACAACGGACTGCCCAACCGCCCCCTAGCGGAGCAGCTCGTCGCCAACATGAGGCTGATAGGAGCCCCGACGTACACCGATGAGGAGCTGGCATGGGCCAAGGAGCTGGCCAAGTCGGTGCCGCGGGAGACCAAGAAGTCAGGGCTCATGAGGAGCCACCTGCCCAATGCCATCGAGCTCTTGGACGTCGACCTCAACACCAACATCTACGACCCCTATGGCGAGGGGATCACAGGAGGGGGGTCATCGGACGTCGCAGACGTCGCATGGAACCTGCCAACCCAGCAGCTGAGCACCGCCTACTTCATCGTCGGGATGCCCGGCCACTCCTGGCAGCACACAGCCGTCGGGGGCACGAGCATCGCCCACAAGTCCACTATCTTCGCAACGAAGACCATGGCAGCGACCACCATTGACCTCCTCACGAATCCCGACCTCATAGCCGCCGCGAAGGCGGACTGGGAGATGAGAATGGAGGGCCTGACGTACGTGTCGCCGCTGCCGCCCGACCTCAAGCCGCCCCTGGACCAGCTGCCCCCCCACGAGGACTGACCTCAAATCCTCCCTTTTTTATCTCACTTAGACTACGTACAGAGTGAACCCTAGATGATGAGTCACATCGATGAGCCTGCACTGCTGAGCACGCTCAAGGAGATGATCCGCATCGACTCAGTCAACCCCAGCCTCGTCCCGGGGGCCGCGGGGGAGGCGGAGATGGCTGAGTACTGCGCCGGTTACATGCGCAGTCTGGGCCTGGAGGCCACCGTGTACGAGGTCGAGCCGGGGAGGCCCAACGCCGTCGGCGTCCTGAAGGGAGACGGAGGAGGGAGAACGTTGCTGCTCAACGGCCACACCGACACGGTCGGCGTCGACTATATGACCATCGATCCCTTCAAGCCGGAGTTGAGGGACGGGAAGCTGTACGGTCGAGGGTCCTTTGACATGAAGGGAGGCCTCGCAGCGAGCATGGCCGCCCTGAAGGCGGTCGTGGACTCCGGGACAGTCCTCAGGGGAGACGTAATCCTAGCTGCTGTCTGCGACGAGGAGTTCGCGAGCATCGGCACCGAGAGGCTCGTGGAGGACGTCACTGCGGACGCGGCCATCATAGGTGAGTTCACAAACGGCAACATTCAGATAGCCCATAAGGGATTCGCCTGGATTGACGTCGAGACCCAAGGCGTGGCAGCCCACGGCAGCAGGTACTGGGAGGGAGTAGACGCCATATCCAAGATGGGGAAGGTCCTCGCATCCATCGACGCGCTGGGCGAGAACCTCCTTTCGGTGGAGCATCCCTTGGTAGGGCCTGCCTCGGTCCACGCCTCCATAATCGAGGGGGGCAGGGAGCTAAGCACATACCCAGACCACTGCAAGCTCCAGGTCGAGCGCCGCCTCATCCCGGGGGAGACGAGGGCCACCGTGGAGGGAGAGCTGAGTGGGATGATGGAGGCCATAGGCGCCGGTGACCCCAAGTTCCAGGCTGAGCACAGGATAACCTTCTACAGGGGCCCCATGGAGATCAGCCGCGACGAGGAGATCTGCCGCGTCATCCACGAGGGGACCGTCGAGGTCACGGGGGCGGAGCCCACCTACGTCGGGGGCACGGGCTGGATGGACTCAGAGATAATATGGAAGAAGGGCATCCCCGTGGTCTGCCACGGCCCCAACGGAAGTGGGGCCCACGCCAAGAGCGAGTGGGTCGACCTCGAGTCCGTGGTAAACGTGGCGAAGGTCCACGAGTACGTGATAAGAGAGTTCTGCGGAGTGAAGGAGTAGGAGAGGCTACTCCCGCCCCGGGGGCTTGGACATCCGCCCCTTGTAGAACCTCTCGATGGCCTTCCTGTCGTCGTCGGGTATTGTCCTCTCGAAGGGGAAAGCCACTGCCTCGGCGACGTACCTGGTGAGGAACCTCTCCATGAACTCCCCGTGGACCTGGAGGGCGTCGGGGCTAAGCCAGCGGACCGAGTCCTCCATGCTGTGGATGTAGGGAGCCCCCCCTCGTATGAAGTTGAGGCTGGGGATCCCCACGGCCGAGTACGACGTGCCGTCGGATGAGTAGACCCCCCCGCTGATGCCCCCGCCGGAGCCACCCATGCTGAAGACGACCCCCGTCTCCTTCGCCAGGAGCTTCACCGCCGACTTGAGCTCCACGGGACCGAGGGCGGCGGCCGTGTTCCTCCCTATCCTCCCGCCCTGGACGTCGGCGTTGACCACCAGCCTAATCCCGTCCAGCTCCGACTTGGCCTCCTCGTCCCCCTCCTTCAGCGTGTCGTCATCCTTCTTCAGCCTCGTGGCGTCGTGCCTGCTCCCAACGCAGCCCGACTCCTCGCAGCCCCAGGCGACGAACCTCAGAGTCCGCTTGGTACCCTTCTCGCTGAAGACCCGCGCCAGCTCCATAGCTACCGCCGTCCCGGCGGCGTTGTCGCTGGCACCCGGGATGCCGGGGACTGTGTCGTAGTGCCCCCCGACCAGGACCACCTCCTCGGGCTTCTCGCTCCCCTCAAGCTCACCGAAGACGTTCTGGGACTTGGCCTTCCCCGCCTCGAGGTGGGCCGTGAGGCGCGCCCTCTTCGCCCCTGACTCGAGGAGCTTGAGACCGTCCTCGAACCTGATGTTGACGATGGGCATAGGGCCGTACTTGTCCCTGAGCTTCGCCGTCCCCCAGCCGTGGCCCAGGGGGGAGTTGGGCCTCCTGCCGATGCTGATCACGCCGAGGGGCCTGTACTTGGTGAGGAGCTCCAGACCGGCCCTGTAGAACCCCTGGGTGAGGAGGATCTTCCCGTCTATCTCCGGGGTGATGTACTCCTCCACGACTGAATCCAGGTAGATGAGCTCCCCTTCCACGCCCTCGGGCCCCGTTCCGCCGGCCAGGGGCAGAGCTATGCACTTCACCTCCTCCCCGTAGGGCTCCAGAACCTCCAGCCTCTGCTCCAGGACCCTCCCAGTCTCGACGTCGAACTCCTGGAAGGACGTCTTGAGGCCCAGGCCCCTGAACACAGAGGCGATGTACTCCGCCGCCTCCCTCTCCTCCACACTCCCACTGTCCCTTGAGCCGATCTCGACTGCCAGCCTCTCGAGATGCTTGAACGCACTATCACCGCTGAACATCTGGAACACCAGCAGACAATAGAACCCATCCAGACTTTAACGTTCACGGTAGATGGAGATCCAGAAACGGATTGCCACCGCATTCTCCTCCGTCAGATTGACTTCCTGAAGAGAGAGGAGGAGGGCTTCAGGCAGCTGTTTTATTTTTGATAGGAATAAAAGGGGGAGTATTTAGTAACTGAAAAACAGCTAAAAAAACAAGTTCAGGTGATTAGACTCAGGAATGTGATTGAGGAGTGGTGTCTGGATGCGAAAAGTCGAGAATCCAGAGTGAAAAAGGCATTATCGCTGCAAAAATCCATGATTTGTGTTATTGTATTAATGAAAATAAATACACTTGATGAAGTAAAAATTGACATCTTTACAGGAAGAATATCCGTCCTCCGAAAACAGTTAATGATGCCTGAGGTACGAAATGCTGCGAAGATCCGACTAAAAACTCAGAAAGTAAGATGAAGATATCTATTATGAATAAGTTTTAATATTAGAATTGAAACACTCTCCTAGAGGTGAAAAATGAATGAGTGAAGTGAAGTTCGATTTGCAGCCTGTCAATAAGAAGCCCTCAAGGAAGTACAGAAAGGGCAGCAAATATGATCCGATCCTTGACAGTTTCCTAGATGGAGAGCACACACTAGTCCAAGTCGAAGTCGAAAATAAGGACGCCAACTACCTCCGCACCCAGCTGAACAAGAGGATCGAAGCAAGGGACATAACGGACAAGGTCAAAGTATCCGTAGTAAATAACGTCGCATATCTTGAGAAGATTTAAAATCTCTCAAAAATAACCCCTTTTTAACAAACCACCCAAAACATACCTTTATTTCTTGATTATCCGTATTAAAAACTGAAAAAGGATGCAATAAAGGATTTTTATTATACCGAAGACGCTTAACCCGCTTATTATATCTTTATTCCTCCATCCATGAAGAGAGCGCATGATCGGGCAACATCTCATGGTAGACGGGGTCTTCGAGCCGCCCCTCGACGGGGAGGCAGTGGAGACCATTCTCAGGGAGCTACCCGGCGTCATTGGAATGCACATCCTCCACGGGCCGGAGGTCGTGGAGGGCTGCCCAGAGAACCCCGGCTGGACCGGGTTCGTCATAATCGACAAGTCCCACATCTCCGTCCACACGTTCGACGAGGGGAGCAGGGTGTCCGTTGACGTGTTCTCCTGTCAGCCCTTCGATGTGGGGGAGGCCCAGCGGTTCTTAGATGGGAAGATTGACTTCAGGAAAGTGCGTTCGAGGACCCTGACGCGCTCAGAGGAATAGCGTGCCTAAGGGAAGTTGTCCTAAGATGCGATGAGGGCCTTGAGCGCCTTCAGTCTCTCGTTCCCCTCGTCCTCCCGGAGGCTAATCCCTAGGATCGGTGTCTCCAACCCCATCTGCCTCATCTTCTCCATCAGGGCCTCCATGAGGAGCCCAGCCTCGGGGGCGTCGACGCCCTCATCGTCAATGATACGGGGCGTGCGCTCCACCCCGCAGCTCGGCGATCCCTCCATGCCCAGCACAGCGATCACATCTATCCCCGTTGGACCGGTCTTCTGGAAGGCTGCTATCCGGTCGCATGTTCTCCCGGCGATCTGACTGCAGATCTCTCGGAACTCGGGCGTGTTGTAGCCCTCCTTCGTCCTCGGCCTACGGGGGTTCCCGAACAGGGAGAACTCCGGGCAGTCCATCTGGACGACGCCGATCCCCTCAGCCATCAGCAGATCCAGGACGTCCCTAATGATGCCGGTATCCCTTCTCGCCCCACCTCCTCCCCATCGAGCCCTCGCTGACTGGTTGAGTATGCAGTGGGAGACCAGGACCACCCTTTCCGACTCGTCCTCCATGCTGTATCGCTCCCACAGGGGGAATGTCCTATTAGACAAAGGTGCCGATGAATGTTTTATATTCTCGCCCCTAAATCCAATTAGCACATGTCCGACTCCGTGGGCTCCGACGAGGACCACATCGACAGGAGGAAGGTCCTCATCCTCGGTCTTGATGGAGCCACATTCAGCCTGCTAGAACCCATGGCGGAGGAGGGGAGGATCCCCACCCTCGCGAAGCTGATGGATGGCGGAGCCCGGGGGGTCCTCGAGTCCACCATACCCCCGGTTACGATCCCCGCCTGGATCAGCATGATGACCGGGAAGAACCCGGGGAGGCTGGGCCTCTACGACCTGTTGAAGAGGGTCGGGTACGGGGTGGAGCCCAACGAGTCATGCTTCAAGGAGTCAAACCCCATCTGGAGGACGTTGAACAAGCACGGCCTGAAGACGGGGATCCTGAACGTGCCCGGCACCTACCCCCCGGACGAGGTCGACGGCTTCATGGTCACGGGCATGATGACCCCCTCAACAAGCAGCGCATACGCCTATCCCACCGAGCTCAGGTCTGAGCTCAACTCGGCCCACGAGTACGAGATCGACGTCCCCCCTTGGAACATAGCTGAGAGGGACCAGCTCGTCAAGGACATCTACAGGGTGACCCAGAAACGGGGGGAGGCCGCCGAGCACCTCATCGGGGAGTATCCATGTGACTTCTACATGGTTGTCTTCACCGCCTCAGATCGGATGCACCACTATATGTGGCACGAGAAGGACACCGTGGAGGCGTACTGGGAGGAGCTTGATGGGGTCCTAGGAAAGCTGCTCGAACTCTTCGGTGAGGATACGACGGTCTTCGTTGTCTCAGATCACGGGTTCGGGGCCCTGGAGAGGACCTTCTTCGTGAACGAGTGGCTGAGGACGAAGGGCTTCCTCCGGGTGAGGAGGCAGATGACGAAGCGGGCCCTCGTAAGGCTTGATAGGGCTGTCGAGGGGCTATATCGTTTCCTCGGGGAGAGGAGGCTGATCAGCGTGATAGGCAACTTCCTCTACAAGGTCCTGGGCTTCGGGGTACTGCAGAAGGCTATCTACCGCTACCTCTCCAACGTTCAACTGGAGAGCAGGGTGAACTGGAGGCACACGAAGGCGTTCAGCTGCGTCCACACCCCCCACTTCGGCCAGATCTACCTGAACATGGAGGGGAAGATGAGGGACGGCTGCGTGTCAGAGGACGAGAGGGATGAGCTCACAGAGTCCATCATCGGAGAGCTTGAGAGCCTCCCAGACTCGTGGACAGGGGACAGCCCGGAGGTCGAGGTCCACAGGGGGGAAGACCTGTACTCTGGCCCACATCTGGACGACGCCCCTGACATAGTCTTCATCTTGGATAACGGCAGGTGCGAGGTTGACGCAAAGGTGGGAGAGGGCAGGCTCTTCGCAAAGGGAGCCCCCCTGTCGGGCTGGACGGGCACACACACAAGGGACGGGGTATTCATCGCACATGGACCACTGATAAAGGAGGGCTTCCATGTCGAAGAGGCGTCCATCATTGACGTGGCCCCCACCATACTACAGGTATTCGGCATCGCACCCGGTGACGACATGGACGGGAGGATACTGGATGAGATATTCAGGGACGGCGTAGTTTTCCCGAAGAGGGAGAAATTAGAGCTCTCCGACGAAAAGGATGAACTTGAGGGTTTGGACGACGAGGAGAAGGCCCTGATCGAGGCCCGTCTGAGGAAGCTCGGATATATCTCATGAAGCGGATTTGGGACCCACAATCATTTTAAAGGTTTTTCACTTCGCGGTGGATCTAGTGTATGAAAAGATTGAATAGTAGGTATAGAAACATTTTTGAAAGTAGATAGGACTGATGAAACGGCATGAGCATAGAAGAGCAGATTAGGACAATCGCCAAGGACGAGTTGCAGACACAGCTAGACGACATTGAGAAGCGTATGCGGAGCAGCTTCAGGAAGGAGAGCAACGAGATCAAGGAGCAGATTCAGGCGATAAGCGCACAGATGGAAGATCTAGGTACCCTGATCGCTGACCTCAACCTCCGAACGGGGAAGCTCGAGGAGGACCTCAGCAACAGGTTCGGCCTGGTGGTCAAGCTGAGGAAGTACACCCTGGACCAGCTCATGTCGGAGTACAAGAGGCTCACGGGTACACTGCGCCCCGACCAAGAAGAGACTCCTGAGAATGCCGAGATATGAACGCCGTCCAAGGACTGGCGGGTCTAATTTTTGTAGTTATCTTCATCCTCATTGGAATTGAGGCGATACACCGCACCCACGCGGCCCTCCTTGGGGCCTTCCTATTCGTCTTGATCGGGGCGATCACCCCTGATGACATGCTCCACTTCATAGACCTGGAGATCCTCGCCGTCGTCTTCGGTCTCTTCCTCCTCGTCAGGGGGGCGGAGAGGTCGGGCTTATTCCAGCTGCTGGCCGTTCAGATCATGAGGAACTCAGGCAGCCCCACCATGTTCGCCGTCATCCTCCTGTCCTTCACCGTGATCCTGGCGGTGTTTGTGAGCAACATCGGGGCGATGCTGATCATGGCGAGCATCACCATCACCATGGCGAGGAGCCTCAAGATCCAGCCTCAGACGCTGCTCATCTTCCAGGCCGTTGTGATCAACGTGGGCGGCATGACCCTGTGGATGGGCTCCATCCCCAACATCATCATCGGGATCGAGGGGGGGCTCACCTTCATGGACTTCGTGGTTAACGTGCTTCCCCTGGGCATCATACTCTACGCGGTCACGGTCATCATATTCGTCAGGATGTTCAAGAGCGACTTCACGCCCGAGCCAGAGGCGGAGTTCAGGGACCTTGAGTTCGACGAGTGGATAGAGAGGGCGATAGAGGTGAGCGGCCTGAGATTCAAGGGGATGGACTTCAAGATGGTCTCCGCCGCTGCTGTCATGCTGCTGACCATCGCGGGGTTCATGCTCTATGAGAGGTTCAACATGACCCCTGCGTTCGTGGCCCTCCTGAGCGGCTTCATGATGGTGCTGTTCCAGACCAGGGACCCGTCATCGATCCTGCGTGAGATCGACTGGTCGACGGTCTTGTTCCTCGCCGGCATGTTCATCATGATCAACGGCCTAGGTAAGATAGGGATAATCGAGGTCCTCTCACAGTACCTCTCGGGGCTCCTCGGTGCGTCCCCTCTGCGGGCGTCGATAATCCTCATGTGGCTCTCGGGGATAGTCTCGTCGGTCGTCGATAACATCCCCCTCTCCACCTCCCTCGCGCCCGTCGTACGGGACATGGTGGTTGACGGTTCCTGGGAGGTGCTCTGGTGGGGGCTGGTGATAGGGGCGAACCTGGGGGGGAACATGACCCCCATCGGCTCCCCGAGCAACGTAATCACCATCGGCGTCTCCGAGCAGGAGGGCTTCCCCATCTCCTTCAACCAGTTCCTGAAGATGGGGTTCCTGCTGACCATCCTCTACTTCTTCATCTCCATGGTCTACATCTACGTCAGGTTCAGCCTGATGGGGCCTCTCTGAGCGGCCTTCATTGAGCTGGGATAGCCGTCAGGTAGTCCTGGACTAACTTGAGCTTCGGCCTGTACCTCTTCACGTACTCCTGGGCCTCCTCGGTGAAGCCGGCCGGCGCGGTGATCTTCTTGGCCCCCTTCTTCGCCTCGTCCATGACGTCCGCTTTCTCGTAGACCAGGTTGGGGCAGCGATACCCAAGGAACCTGGGCTTCAGGCAGGCCTTGCTCGCCCTCTTCTTGAAGCAGTAGAGGCGCCTCTCCTGGAGATCGAGGGTGCAGTTGTAGCTTCTCCTCTCCTTGACCATTTTATTTTGGTGATTTTTACCTTAATAACTGGATTATGGTGAGGAGAAAGGTACCTCCGAAAGTCATAACTCATCCCGATGGGCGCGTATATTTGGTAAAACTGGAGCATTTCTAAGGATGCTGCGACGACAGTTCGGGGTCTCAAGTCGTTTCGCCACCGTTGTAGCTCTTACACTGGTGGTTCTCCTCCTCCCCACCCCGGAGGGGCTCCCCCTCGCAGGCAAGAGGGCCCTCGCTGCCCTCGTCTTCGCGGGGGGCGTCTTCGCCGTGCAGCCTGTGTCCCTTCCTTTCGCAAGCCTGATGGTCTCCGTGGCACTGGTGGTCTTGGGTGTCGCGGATTCCAGCCAGGCCTTCGAGGTGCTCTCAAGGCCGATCATAATCCTCATCCTTGGTAGCCTGTTCATCGCTGAGGCCCTCCGGAAGCACGGGGTGACGCGGAGGCTGGCCCTCTTCTCGGTGGTCTCATCCGGGGGCGACGTGGGGAAGATCCTCCTGGGGATGATGGCGATTGCGGCCCTCCTCTCCATGTGGATGGAGAACACGGCGACGGCCGCCGTCCTAATACCCGTGGCCCTCACGATATCGAACCAGATCCCGGACAGGGAGCGTGCCCGGGAGGTCACCGTCTTACTGGTGCTCGGGATCGCCTACAGCGCCAGCCTGGGGGGGATAGTCACGGTCACGGGGTCGGCCTCGAACGCGGTGGCGTCCGGTTTCCTATCGGAGATTCAACCCTGGGGCTTCCTCGACTGGATCAAGTATGGTCTACCCCCCTTCGTGCTGATCTTCCCCCTCACATGGTGGGCCCTCCGTAGGTTCGTACCCGTTTCGACCGAAAGGATGGACATCTCCCTAGCCCGTGAGGAGCTGGAGAACCTTGGGCCCGCTAGGTCCGCGGAGTGGGAGGTCATCGCCGTCCTCAACGTGACTGCGCTTCTCTGGGTCATCGGCACATACCTTGAGCCCTACCTGGGCTTCCCGGCGACAGCTCTGTCGCCAGCCGTGGTCGCCATGATCTCCGTTGCCT